>NHCFR05603__coassemble_939_pt1 | contig 15675 bp, 16 predicted proteins | sample NHCFR05603__metabat2_high_PE_018 | metagenome-assembled genome bin NHCFR05603 | reverse complement strand
ATGCATTGACATATTATATTACAGCGTGATAATATAGTAATGAACTATCAGTGTGGTTCAATACAAAGTGGGAGAATGTCTATGGAAAACGATCAGTCCTTTCAAAACGGACAGGGCGTGACGACAGGGCAGCAGGCTCCGCAATTTGTGCAGCCGGCACAACAGCCGATGCAACAGCCGCAATTTGCGCCTCAGCAGCCTGTCCAACCGGCACAACAGCCGACGCCGCAACCTGTCTATCAGCAACCTGTTCAACAGCCTGTCTATCAACAGCCCGTGCAACAACCCGTACCGCAGCCGGTGCAGCAAGCACAGCCTGTCTATCAACAGCCCGTACAACAACCTGTACCGCAGCCGGTGCAACAGCAAATTGCGCCCGTGCAACCCGTACCGCAGCAACCGCGTCTTGTCAACGGCAAGAATTGCGCATATTGCGGCACGCTCAATGTTGCGGACGCCGTCTATTGCTACAATTGCGGCAACTACATCGACCCGTCGTATGCGGCGAGGACGTGCCAAACGTGCCATACGCTCAATGCTCCGGGTGTCGCATATTGCGTCAAATGCGGCTCGCCGCTTGCGGCGGGACGTCAGGCGATGCCGGCGCAGCAGGGCGCGGTCATGGGCTACAACCCCGCAGAGACGCCCGACACCTACGAGTCGTCCTATGACGGCGGCGCGGTGTCTAACTTCTTGCATTTGCTCGTGGTATTCTTGTTTTCGCCGCTTACATTGTTTTTGGCGATGCCGGCGCTCGTGTGCTGGTATTTCCGTTGGGAGACATCGCACGTCAGGATCAACGGCAGACAGCTTGAATTTGACGGCAAGGGCATACAGCTGTTCGGCAAATTGGTGTTGTGGATGTTTTTGACGATCATCACGATTGGGCTGTACGGCATCTTCAGAATGCCGCTCAACCTGCAGCGCTGGCGCACGAGCCATACCCACGTTGTCGGATACAGGACTCCCGAAGGCAACAAGGGCGAATCCAAGTTCGATGGCGGCATCTTCGGTCTGTGGGGCGTGAACATTGTAAGGGTGTTGTGCCTGCCGCTGTCTTTCATCACGTTGGGCTATATGGGGGCGGTTTCCAAGCGGTACAGGTACGCGTGGTTTGCAAAGCGTAAGATCTACGACGGTCAGCCGATGAAGTTTGACGGTACGAGCGGACAGCTTTGGGGCAAGAGGATCGTTTGGATCCTGCTCACGATCATAACTGTCGGCATTTACAGCGCGTGGATGATGAACAACGTCAAGAAGTGGAGATACAAACACACCAAGTTCAATGCTCCCGGCATGTTCCCGGCGCCCGTGACGGAAATGCAGCCTCTCGGAAGATAACAAAACAAAAAATGCTCGCCGCAGACGCAATGTCTGCGGCGAACTTTCAACACGGTTTGGGAGAGGGGGGAAGTTCTCGTCCGAGTTCTACCAAAATCGTATCCTCACCAATGCGCACGATGCACTTCCACGGCACAAAGACGCTGTCGCTCCCTGTGATGTTTTTGAGGAATTTGCGGTCTCCCGGCACGATTATGCCCGTGATTTGACCGCCGGGAGTGAATGCCATGTCCAAAATTTTGCCCAATCTTTTGCCGTCGACGACGTTGACGGTTTCTTTTTCTTTTAGTTCGCAAAAGGTCAGATCGTTCAACATATTTCACCTCCGCATATCGTATGACGCGCCGCGGCGCGGTATGACATTTTGACAAAATTCGAGCAATCGCGCATATGCGAGCGGCAGCGGCATATATTGCAAGCGGTGAAGATATGTTGGGATTGCTTGCACTGTTATCGAATATATTGTTGTTCAGCGGCTTTGTCCGCAACGAAAATCGCTTTCCGCACCCCCTTCCGCGCGAGGAAGAGGATAGGCTCGTACAAAAATATCGCTCCGGAGACCGCGCGGCGCGCGATGAACTGATCAATCACAATATGCGTCTCGTCGTACACGTTGCGAAAAAATATTCGGGAGCCGCGGACGTCGACGAACTTGTCTCAATAGGGGCAATCGGCTTGATCAAGGCGGTCGAAAACTATACGCCCGGTCGCGGCACGCACCTTGCGACGTTTGCCGCGAAGTGCATCGAGAACGAGATACTCATGGCTTTGCGCAAGACGAAAAAATTCAAGGCCGACAAATCGCTTTACGAGCCGGTCGGATTTGACAAAGACGGCAATGAAGTCGCGCTCATCGAATTGCTCGCGCAGGACGAAGAGAGCGTGCTCGGCACGGTGGAGAACAACATTTTGCGCGAAAAGTTGACCGCATTGATCAAAAAGGTGTTGTCGGGCAGGGAGCTTGACATCATCGTAATGCGTTACGGAATCGGCGACGAAAAGCGCTTCACTCAAAACGAAATTGCCGAAAAGTGGGGCATATCGCGCTCATACGTCTCACGCATAGAGAAAAAGGCGCTTTTCAAACTCCGCGTCTACATCGAGCAAAACGGATTGAGATTATGAGACGATTACAAGCATACGTCGCAACGCGCGTACAAAAAGAGTAATGTTTTTGAAAAAATTCGGCGTAAAGGATTGACAAAAATTTTACGCGCGCGAAAAATTTTTCCATATAATATATGCATTTTCAAAGCAAGTCAAAAATTTTTGAACCTAACTCTTGACAAAAGACAGCCTTGTCGAATCGGCGTTTTGATTATTTGCATATGCGCAGCAAATCACGAGCTCCTTCGTTGAGAGACGGCAATCTTCAAAAAAATACCGCACCCCAAAGGTGCGGATTAAGTTGCAAGCGCAGTCTGTAAGCCGGGTTCTGTCGAGGATAAACATCTATCTGAGCCAAGCGTTGCCGCATGGCTTAAGCGATTGAGGGACGCGGCAGGCGACCGATTCGTCCTTGTCTCTTGCATCGAGTGGGGTTTACAGGGCCTCCCGCGTTGCCGCAGGAGCGGTGAGCTCTTACCTCGCCTTTCCATCCTTGCCCTTGCGGGCGGTTTATTTCTGTTGCACTTTCCTTGGAGTCGCCTCCACCGGTAACTAGCCGGCACTCTGCCTTATGATGCCCGGACTTTCCTCTATGAATAATCATAGCGTTTATCCAACTGCCTTGCGAGAGAATTATAGCATACTTCCATAGTTCTTGCAAGTCTTTGTTTTGAAAGTGGATTGGTCTTGAAAATTTTATTGAAACGCACTCGCTGTAACTGCTCGTGCGACAAACGAGTCGCCTCCACCGGTAACTAGCCGGCACTCTGCCTTATGATGCCCGGACTTTGCTGTGTTAGAATCCCAAAAGTAATGAAATGCCATAGTTAGTTCAAATTCAAAACAATTTGTTCGGAATCAAGCTTTTTTCACACAATAAACAAACAATCGAAGCTCCGTTGTCAGTTCGCTGTTTGGTCACTGCTCGCGCTTTACGTTTTGGGATTCCTCGGCGGCGCACTCGCTGTAACTGCTCGTGCGATTGAGTGCTTGGTCACATCTGAAAAACTTGTTTGTCAATCGGCGTTTATCCAACTGCCTTGCGTAAGAATTATAGCACACTTCCATAGTTCTTGCAAGTCTTTGTTTTGAATGTAGTGCTAGCGTTTTTACCTCGACTTATTTTCTTGCAAAAAAAATGATTTTCTTATATAATAAAAAATATGAGACATTTGGGTATAGATCTCGGAGAGGCTCGGATAGGTATTGCGACGTGCGGGGAGAGCGAGATGTTCGCTTCGCCGCAGGAGACATACAAGTGCCGCGGACGCGCCGCCGATCTTGCGTACATCGCCGACTATTGTCGGATGACGGGCGCAGGCAGGGTGGTGATAGGTTTGCCTCTCAACATGGACGGCTCGACGGGTCCGAGGGCGCAAAAGGTGATGGATTTCGGCGCTGAGCTCGCGGCGATGGTCGACGCAGAGGTCGTCTATCAGGACGAGAGACTGACCACCGTGACCGGCGAGAACATGTTGATCGAGGCGGGCGTGAGGCGCGAAAAGCGCAAGCAGGTGATCGACAAGATCGCCGCGGCGATCATTCTCGAGACCTATCTCGACTCAAAACATAAAAGCGAAAACAGACAACAATCATAAAGGAGCAAACATGAAAGACGAAGAAAAGAAGATGAAGGACGAAGAGTCCTGCGCGTGCGGTCATCATCATGACGGCGAGTGCGATTGCGGATGCGACCATGGCGACGAGGTCAACATTTTGACCTTGACCGACGAAGAGGGCAACAGCCGCGACTACTACGAGCTCGAAGTGCTCGAAATGGACGGCGCCGAATATACGGTCATGCAGCCCGTCGAGCTCGACGAGGACATGAGCGAAGACGAGGTCTTGATCTATCGCAACGAGGACGGCGAGTTTGTCAGCTACGATCCCGAGATTGACGAAGCCGTCGCGGACAAGATTATCGACGAGATCAACAGAATGATCGAAGAGGAGTCGCTTCTCGGCGACGACGATGACGACGGCGATCCCGACGACGGCGATTGCGGCTGCGGCAACGACAGATAACTCGAAAACAGTTAGCAAAAGTGCGTAAAAGTACGCAAAAACGTTTGCGTACGAAGTCTTTGCTGTGCTATAATCATTCAGGCAAAAAATAAACACTCGGGTCAGTAAGGGGCTGCCAGCTCAAAGAGCCGCCCCAAGCGAAAATCCGGGAAAAGGAGAAAAAATGGCAGTAGTATCAATGAAGAGCCTGCTCGAAGCAGGCGTGCACTTCGGTCACCAGACCAAGAAGTGGAACCCCAAGATGTCCAAGTACATCTATTCTTCGCGCAACGAGATTCACATCATCGACCTTCAAATCTCGGTCGAACATGTCGAGAAGGCGTACGCGTTTGTCAGAGACATGGCGAAGCAGGGCAAGACCGTGCTGTTTGTCGGCACCAAGAAGCAGGCGCAGGACGCAATCAAAGAAGAGGCCGAGCGCTGCGGCATGTTCTACATCAACAAGAGATGGCTGGGCGGCACGTTGACCAACTTCAACACCATCCGCACTCGCATCGACAGACTCAACAAGATCAATCAAATGGAGATGCTCGGCGAGTTCGACCTTCTTCCCAAGAAGGAAGTCGCTTTGCTCAAGAAGGAGAGAGACAAGCTTGCCAACAACCTCGGCGGCATCAAGAATATGACTTCGCTTCCCGGCGTCATGTTCGTCGTCGACATCAAGGCCGAGGAGATTGCGGTCAAAGAGGCTCGCAAGCTGGGCATACCCATCGTCGGTCTCGTCGACACCAATTGCGATCCCGACCTCGTCGACTATGTCATTCCGGGCAACGACGACGCAATCAGAGCGATCAAGTTGATTGCCGGCATCATGGCAAATGCGGTCATCGAAGCCAACGAGGGCATCGCCTACTCGATTGACGAGGAAGAGGGCGAGAAGACCGAAGAGCAAGCCGCTCCGGCAGAAGAGAGCGCCGCTCCCGCGGCGGAAGAGGCTCCCGTCGAAGAAGCCGAGGACAAAAAGGAGTAATTATGAACTTCACCAACAAGGATATTATGGATCTGCGCGCCAAGACGGGCGTAGGCATGATGGATTGCAAAAAGGCTTTGATTGAAGCCGACGGCGATATGGACAAAGCGGTTGACATTCTCCGCGAAAAGGGAATGGCGACCAGCGCCAAGAGAGCAGGCAAAATTGCCTCTCAAGGCATCGTCGACGCATATGGCAAAGACGGCGTTTACGCGCTCGTCGAGGTCAATTGCGAGTCCGACTTCGTCGCGAAGGGCGACCAGTTCAAGGCGTTTGTCCGCGAGATTGCCGAGTACATCGTCGACGCGGCTCCGGCGAGCGTCGAGGACGTTGCGGCGGCAAAGGCGGATTTGCTCAACGAGACCGTCGCCAAGATCGGCGAAAAGATTGTCGTCAGAAGGTTTGAAAGATATGTTGCGGCGGACGGCGCGGCTGTCAGCAGCTACATTCACATGGGCGGCAAGATCGGCGTCATGGTCGAGACCGTCGGCGCTTCCGACGAGGTCGCTCACGACGTCGCTTTGCAGATTGCTGCGGCGAATCCCGACTATGTCACGATCGACGAGGTGCCGGCGGACAGAGTCGAGAAGGAGAAAGAGATCCTCAAGGTCCAAGCGCTCAACGAGGACAAACCCAAGCCGATGAACATCATCGAGAAGATGATCGAGGGCAGGATTCACAAGTTCTACAAGGAAGTCTGCCTGCTCGAACAGCCTTTCGTCAAGGATCAAGACAAGTCGGTCGGCGCCTATCTCAAGGCAAACGGCGGCGCCAAGGTCAACCGTTTCGTCCGCTTCACGATGGGCGAAGGCTTGGAAAAGAAAGAAGAGAACCTCGCAAACGAGGTCGAGGAACAGATCGCCAAAGCAAAGGCGGGCAAGTGAGCTTGCGGGGGACTTCGGTCCCCCTTTTTTCAACAAAAAACGTGTCGAATGACAGGGAGGAGTTTATGGACAAAGCGGTCTACAAGCGAGTGATAATCAAGTTGAGCGGCGAAGCTCTCGCCGGCTCCACGGGCTTCGGCATTGACGAGGATATGCTGTCCTACGTCGTCGGTCAGATCAAAAAGGTCACCGAAGAGGGCGTACAGGTCGGCATCATCGTCGGCGGAGGCAACTTTTGGCGCGGCAGACAAGCCAAGTCCATGGACAGGTCCGCCGCGGACCACATCGGCATGCTCGCGACGGTGATGAACGCAATCGCGCTCCAAGACGCGCTCGAAGCGGCAGGCGTGCCGACGAGGGTGCAGACGGCGCTCACGATTACGCGCGTCGCCGAGCCGTACATCTTGCGCAAGGCGCTCCGCCACTTTGAAAAGGGCAGAGTCGTCATCTTTGCGTGCGGCACAGGCAATCCCTATTTCAGCACGGACACCGGCGCGGCGCTCCGAGCGGCGGAGATCAACGCCGAGGTGCTGTTGCTCGCCAAGAACGTCGACGGCGTATACGACGACGATCCGCGCAAAAATCCCAACGCCAAGAAGCTTGATGAGATAAGCTACGGCGAGGTGATACAGCGCGGTTTGCAGGCGATGGACGCGACGGCGATTACGCTGTGCATGGAGAACAAGATACCGATTATCGCGTTTGCGCTCCACGACAAAGACAGCATCGTCAGGGCTGTCAACGGCGAAAAGATCGGCACAATCATCAAGTGAGAGTGAGGCGGCGCTCAAGCGTCGCCTTATTTTTTGCGCAAAAGCATTGTAAAATGCGCGCATATTTGTTATAATGCAATCAGCAACCATGCGAGGTAAACTATGATCAACACCGAAAACATCGATGTTTTGGAACTCTTTGACGAGTTCGAAACCAAGCTCGAACACGGCGTTCAAAGCCTTCAGGGCGAATTTGCCAAGCTCAAGGCAGGCAGGGCGAATCCGCACATTCTCGACAAGATCACCGTCGACTACTACGGCACTCCGACCCCGATCAAGCAGGTCGGCAACATCAGTGTGCCCGAGGCGAGACTTCTCGTCATCAGCGTTTGGGACACAAGCATTCTCAAAAACGTCGAGAAGGCGATCATCGCCGCCAATATCGGCATAACGCCCAACAACGACGGCAAGGTCATACGTCTCGTCTTCCCCGAATTGACGCAGGAGACGCGCAAGAGCCTCTGCAAAGAGATCAAGTCTTTGAGCGAGAACGTCAAAGTGTCGCTTCGCAACGCGCGCCGCGACGCAAACGACGCGATCAAAAAGCTCAAAAAGGACAGCGCGATTACCGAGGACGACGCGGCGGCTTACGAGAAAGAGGTCGACAAGATACTCTCCGCAAAGATTGCCGAAATCGAATCGATGACCAAGAACAAAGAAGACGAGGTAATGACCGTTTGACAGACAAAGTCACGCCGCGCCACATCGCGTTCATCATGGACGGCAACGGCAGATGGGCAAAAAAGAGACTTCTGCCGCGCAAAGCCGGTCACAGGCAGGGCGTAAAGGCGCTCGAGAGGGTCGTCGCCGCGTGCGAAAAGCGCGGCGTCGAAATGGTCACCTTTTATGCGTTTTCGACCGAGAATTGGGCGCGTCCTCAAGATGAGATAGACGCGCTCTTTGCGATGGTCGCCGAGTTTGCGGACACGCGTCTCAAAGAGTATGTCCAAAGGGGTCTGCGCATTTTGTTCATCGGCGACTTGACGCCGCTTCCGCAAAAGACCCGCGAGGCGTGCGCTCGCATCGTAGAGGCGGCGAAGGACAACAAGGGCATGATTGTCTGCATCGCGCTCAATTACGGCGGCAGGGACGAGATTGTCCGCGCGGTAAGGACGCTGTTGCAGTCGGGGCTCAAGGACGTAGACGCCGAAACGCTGTCCGACTGCATGTATACCGGAGGCTTGCCCGATCCGGACGTGATAGTTCGCTCGAGCGGAGAGAAGCGATTGAGCAACTTCATGCTTTGGCAGGCGGCGTATTCCGAATTTGTGTTCAGGGACGAGCTTTGGCCCGACTTTGACGAAAAAATCATTGACGCGGTGCTCGAAGAGTACGCTTCGCGCGACCGCAGATACGGCAGTGTAAAGAGGTTGAACTGATGTTGAAGAGAATTTTGACTGCGGCTGTTTTGATACTTGTGCTCGTCGGGACATTTGCCGCCGGCTTGTTTGTGTCGCCGTACTTCATCGACGCGGTCGTATGGCTGTGTTCGCTGATTGCGCTGCACGAAATGCACGGCGCTCTCAAGAGGGCGGGTTACGACCCGATTGTGCCCGGGCTTGTCATCGCCGGGGTCACGACGGTACCGCTCGCCGCATGGCTGGGCGCGCCGGGCGCGATAGCCGGCGTCTCGCTCGGCATGATTGCCGCGCTCGCGGTGTTCACCGCCAAGCACAATTACGAGCTCAAAGATCTTGCAACGACCGCGCTCGCACTGGTATATCCGCTCGCTTTGACGAGCATTTTCACATTGATCAACCACGGGTACGGCGGCTTTCTCGGCTTGTTGCTCGCAATCGTCGTACCGGTGATGACGGACACGATGGCATACTTTGTAGGCGTGCTTGTCGGAGGCAAAAAACTTTGCCCGAACATCAGTCCCAAAAAGACGATATCGGGCGCGATAGGCGGCATTATCGGCGGCATTTTGGGCGCGTTTTTGATCTTTGTCCTCTTCGATTGGACGAACGCAATCTCCGAAAGGCATTACCTTACGGACGACCTTTGGCTGTCGCTTGCGCTCTATCTCGTGATAGGCTATCTCGGCGCCTTTGTCTGCGAGGTCGGCGACCTTGCGGCGAGCTGGATCAAGCGCAAGGCAGGCATCAAGGACTTCGGCAAGATTTTCCCCGGACACGGCGGACTTATGGACAGGCTGGACAGCATTTTGTTCATGCTGCCCCTCGTCTATCTGCTGTTCGCGTGCGTCAACGCGGTCTCGGCGTAAAGCAGTCATGAAGTCGCTGACGATACTCGGCTCGACAGGTTCGATAGGCACACAGGCGCTCGACATCGTCCGCGCTTACCCCGACGCATTCGAGGTGTACGCGCTGTGCTGCGGCGGCAACGTCGAATTGCTTGAGAGACAGATTGTCGAGTTCAAGCCCAAGGTAGTAGCGGTCAAAGACGAAGAGGCGGCGAAGCGGCTCGACGCGCACGGCGCAGAGGTGCTTTGCGGAAGAGACGCGGCGCGGCTGCTTGCGGCGCGCAAGGTCGACCTTTTGCTCAACGCGTTGGTCGGGATCAGCGGCTTTTTGCCGACGATCGCGGCGATCGAGGCGGGCAGCGGGATCGCTCTCGCAAACAAGGAGACTTTGGTCGCGGGCGGCGACGTCATAGACGACCTCTGCAAAAAACGCGGCACGCGCATCTTGCCCGTGGACAGCGAACACAGCGCGATCTGGCAATGTCTGGACAGACGCGCCGAGGACGCGCCCAAGTGCGAATCGCTGATATTGACCGCTTCGGGCGGACCTTTCCGCGGCAAGAAGCCGGAAGAGATCGCCGGCGCGACCCTTGCCGACGCAATCAAGCATCCGACTTGGAACATGGGCGTCAAGGTGACCGTCGACAGCGCGAGCATGATGAACAAGGGCTTTGAGATCATCGAGGCGATGCACCTTTTCGGCGTGCCGGCGGACAAGATAGAGGTCGTCGTTCACAGGCAGAGCATTGTGCATTCGATGGTGCGCTTTGCCGACGGCAGCGTGATTGCGCAGATGAGCTATCCCGACATGAAGCTGCCGATTTCGCTCGCTTTGCTCTATCCCGACAGGGGAAGCTTTTGTTTTTTGCCGCTTTCGTTCGACGGGCTTTCGCTCGACTTTGAAAAGCCCGATCTCGACACTTTCAAATGCCTCAAACTCGCAACGCAATGCGCGACGATAGGCGGACTCTATCCGACCGCGCTCAACGCCGCAAACGAAGTCGCCGTCGACAAGTTTGTCAAGGGCATTATAAAATTCGGCGAGATACCGTATTATATCAATGAGGCTCTTCAAGCGTTTGCGCCGCAGGGCGACAGCCGCAATGCGCAAGACGTGCTCGCGGCGGACGCGCGTGTGAGAGAGCTGACTCAAAAACTCACGGAGAATTGAAATGTTGCTTTTGTCGGTCGACGCCGCCGAAATTTTCAAGTGGATAGGGTACATCATCGTCGCGATGCTGTGCTTTATGTTCATGATTGTCGTTCACGAGCTGGGGCACTACACCGCAGGCAAGCTGCTGGGATTCAAAATCAACGAATTTGCGGTCGGCTTCGGTCCGGCAATCCTCAAAAAGACAAAGAAAAACGGCGAAGTGTTTTCGCTCAGGTGCATCCCCGCGGGCGGTTTTTGCGCGTTTGAGGGCGAGGACGAAGAGGAGGGCGAAAATCCCGACGCGTTCAATTCCAAACCCGTTTGGAAGAGGATTATAGTCCTCGCGGCAGGCGTGACGTTCAACTTCGTCAGTGCAATCGTCATTCTCAACTTTTTCTTCATGGGTTACGGCGAAGCGGTGCCGCACGTCGGCGCGGTCTACGAATATACCGACGGCGCGGCGCAGCAATTCGAAGAGGGCGATCTCATTCTGTCGGTAGACGGGACGGATATGTATTGCATGATTGACCCGAGCAAGCTCTCTTCCGCGTTCGCCGACGGCGGACAGCACGAAGTCGTCGTGATGAGAGACGGCGAAGAGGTGACGCTGACGGTCGAAAAGCACACCTACAATCAAGTGACCGAGGATGAGTCGGGAGACGAGGTCGTCACCCCGGCGACGGGACTCGGGATATCCTTTTCGCTGTCGCCGTACAAGCTGGGTTACGGCGAGGCGCTGGGCAGAAGCTTTACTTTTTCGGGCGAGGTCGTCAAGCTGACATTCAAGGCGATAGGACAGCTTTTCACGGGCGACGCCAAGGTGAGCGAGACCATGGGCGGCACGGTGACGGCGGTGTCGTCGCTCGTGCAATTGACGAGTTCGGGCGCGCCGGCGATAGCGTACGGCGTCGCGGTGCTGTCGCTGTCGATAGCGTTGATGAACATTTTGCCGCTGCCGGCATTGGACGGCATGAGGATAGTGTTCGCCGTCATCGAGGGCATAAGGCGCAAGCCGCTCAATCGCAAGGTCGAGGGGATCATTCACACGGTGGGATTGTTCCTGTTGCTCGGGCTTGCAATCACGTTTGATTTGCTTCACTTTTTCGGATAGAGGTGCATTATGACGCGAAAGATAAAGATAGGAGAAATTGTCATCGGCGGAGGCGAAAGAATCACCGTTCAGTCTATGACCAACACCAAGACAACCGACATAGACGGCACATTGGCGCAATTGCATCGGCTCAAAGATGCCGGGTGCGATATCGCGCGCTGTTCCGTTCCCGACAGAGAGAGCGCACACGCGCTCAAAGAGATTGTCAAGGGTTGCGACATGCCAATCGTCGCCGACATTCATTTCGATCGCAGGCTGGCAATCGCCGCTGCGGAGTCGGGCGCGGCAAAGATTCGCATCAATCCCGGCAACATAGGCGACAAAAAGAACGTCGAATATCTCGCCGCATTTCTCAAAGAACGCGGCATACCGATACGCATCGGCGTCAACGGCGGTTCGCTCGAGAAAAAGTTTGACAATCTGCCTCTCGACGACGCAATGGTCGAGAGCGCGCTTTCGCACGCGCGGCTGCTCGAGGACTGCGGCTTTTACGACACCATCATCTCGGTCAAATCGAGCAATGTGAGGGCGTGCGTTTCGGCATATCGCAAATTGTCGAAGAGGTGCGACTATCCGCTGCACGTCGGCGTGACAGAGGCCGGGATATACGAAAAGGGACTTGTCAAGTCGGCAATCGGCATCGGCGCGCTTTTGCTCGACGGGATAGGGGACACGATTCGCGTGTCGCTGACTGACGACCCCGTCAAAGAAGTGCATGCGGCGAACGAGATTTTGAAGGCGCTCGACCTCTACCGCGGCGCATACGCCGAAGTCGTCTCCTGTCCGACCTGCGCCCGAACCTGTATCGACGTCAAGGGACTTGCGACCGAGATTGGCGAATATGCGTCCACGCTCAACTTCAAACTCAAGATTGCGGTGATGGGCTGCGTCGTCAACGGGATAGGCGAGGGCAAGGACAGCGACATCGGCGTCGCAGGAGGCAAGGACAAGTCCGTCATATTCAAGGGCGGAGAGATTGTCAGGACCGTGAACAACGATGAAATATTGTCCGCTCTCAAAGAGGAAATCGAGTCTTTGCGAAAAAATTTTTGACAAAAAAGTCAAGCGCTGTAAGGGTTTTTGACACCTTGCGAAAAAAAGTGTGACACTACCCGTTGACTTTGTCGATTTTGTGACTTATAATGCGGGTATGGAGAACTCGTCGGAGTTTTTGAGATATCTCGCATACGTCTATGACCATGCATATGACAAGCTCAGAGTGCGGAAAGTGACCGTCGATCCCCAAGGCGATTCGCTTTCCGTAGAATTTGTGTTGTCGTATGAGGACTATGACTCAGTCACCGCCGAGGACAGGCAAAAAATCGATTCCGCCGTGAAATTGATGTTCGCCGACTTTTCGACGGTCAAGACGATATATCGCAAAAATTTGCTCTCCGAAGACGCGGTCTCCGCGCTCGTCCGCCGCTATATCGGCGAGAACAACAGGGCGCTGTTGACGATATTGAGCAAAGAAAACACCGAGATCTCCGCGTCCGAAGACGGAATATCGATTGTCTTTTCGGTGCCGACAGCGACTCGTTCCCTCCTTGAGTCGAGCGGCTTTATCGACAATCTGAAGAGCTATTTGATGTCCAATTACGACTGCGACGTATCCGTGTCGACCGAGGTCGCCGAATCCATCGTCGTCAACGAACATGCGGATGAAGAGATCAAGGCAATCGTCGTCGACGACCACATCGTGTCGTACAAACTCGGTCACAGAATCTGCGGAGGAGAGATACGCCGTTCCCCCAAGTATATCTCCACCTTCAAGGAACCGGAAAAGAATGTCTGCATTGTTGGAGAAGTCGGGTCGATGATGCGCGCCGTCTCAAGGAAGTCGGGATTCGTCTACTATGCATTCACGCTCGGCGATACGACCGCGGTGATGAATTGCCGCTACTTTACGCGCTCAAAGGACAAGGGCGTGCTCGACGTCGTAAACGACGGCGATTCCGTGATAGTGTCCGGCGATCTCAACGAGGACAGCTACTCGGGCGGTTTGACGCTCAACGTCCGCACGATGTGGACCTGCACAATCGACTATTCGTCCATCATCGTCAAAAAGACGAATGTCAAATTGCCTAAGCCTTATCGCGAGCTCAAGCCCGAAAAGGTGGAGTTGGTCGGGCAGGGCGATCTGTTCGACTCGGGCGAGATTACGCCGATGCTGAAGGGCAAGACCTTTGTCGTATTCGACCTCGAGACGACCGATCTCGACACCGAATCGTGCTCGATTGTCGAGATCTGCGGCGTAAAGATCGTCGACGGAGCGATTACGAGCTACATCTCCACGCTCGTTGACCCGTTCCGTCATATTCCCGAAAGTGCGTCGGAGACCAACCACATCTATGACGACGACGTCAAGGACGCGCCGTATATCGAGGACGTGCTCCCCAAGTTCGCCGAATGGGTCGGCAATGCCGCGCTGGTCGCACACAACGGATTTTCGTACGACTTCAAAATCCTCGACAGAGTGGGCGCGGAAATGGGCATATCATTCGCGGGCAACGCCAGATACGACACCATTTTGATGTCCGTAGCTTGGCACGAAAAGTCAGGCACGAGGTCAAAGCTCAACCTCACGGCGATGTGCAAGGAGTTCGGCATCGATCTGACCAACGCCCACCGCGCATACTTCGACACGGTCGCTACCGCTCAATTGTTCATCAAGTTGAGCGAAAAGATGGACGAGAACAACGTCTCGCCGGCCAGATTTAGGCGCTGAAAGCTCGTTTTGCGAAATATTTTTATATATTTATTATAAAAGCGTTGCGTCGAGAGCAAAATTGTGCTATGATGATAACAACGATGATAGCATTGACTATTCGAGCGGCTGACGAAGCCGCTCGAACTATGCAAGGGCAAAGGAGGAAACATGTCTAAAATTGCAGACAGCGTCGAACAGCTGGTCAAACCCATTGTCGAGGGGCTCGGCATGGAGCTGGTCGAAGTGGAATTCGCCAAGACAAAGCAGGGCGACGCGCTGACCGTGTTCATCGACAAGGAGGGAGGCGTATCGCTCAACGACTGTGAGGCGGTCCACAACGCAATCGACGCGCCGCTCGACGAGCTCGACCCCACGCAGGGCAAGCCGTACACTCTCAACGTCTCTTCGCCCGGTATCGACAGACCGTTCAAGTCGGACAGAGACTACGTCAAGCACATCGGGACAAAGGTCGAGACAAGCCTGTTCGCGCCGATTGAAGGCGTCGGCAAAAAGTTTGTCGCGACGTTGACCGCATACGATCCCCAAACCGCTACCGCGACCCTCGAGGCCGACGGCAAAACTTTGGAGATCAACACCAAAAACATCGCAATCATAAGAGAACACATCGAGTTCTAGGAGGACAAAATGATCAACAAGGATTTCTTTCTCGCGCTCAATCAACTCGAGAGCGAAGGCAAGATTGACAAGGACCTTGTACTTTCTTCGCTTGAAGCGGCGATTGCCCAGGCGTACAAAAAGGAGTACGGCGAGGGACGCAACATCGTCGTACAGCTCAACGAGAGTCAAGGCTTGATTCGCATCATCGCTTACAAGACCGTCGTCGAGACCGTCGAGGATCCCGAGAAGGAGATTTCTCTCGAGGACGCGCTCAAGCTCAAGAGCACCTACAAACTCGGCGATATGGTCGGCGACGAGCTCACCACAAAGGACTTCTCGCGCATCGTCGCGCAGAGCGCCAAGCAGTTATTCACCCAGCGTATCGGCGACGAAAACAAGCGCCGCGTGCTTGAGGATATCAGCCAAAAAGAGGGCGAGATAGTCACCGGCATGATCAGACGCGTCGACGGCGATACCGTCCAGCTTGAACTCAACACGATGCAGACATCGAGAGTGGACGCAATCATGCTCGCGTCCGACCAAATCAAGGGCGAAAAGTATACGGTCGGCACCGCGCTCAAAGTGTATATCAAGAGCGTAAAGCCCGACAGCAAAGGCCGCGCTCAGGCGATCGTGTCGCGCGCACACAAGGACTTTGTCAAGAGACTGTTCGAGATGGAAGTGCCCGAGATTAAAGGGGGACTTGTCAAGATTAAAAAGATTGTCCGCGAAGCGGGTTACCGCACAAAGCTCGCAGTCTATTCGGACGAGCCGAGC
>NHCFR05603__coassemble_934_pt1 | contig 15791 bp, 12 predicted proteins | sample NHCFR05603__metabat2_high_PE_018 | metagenome-assembled genome bin NHCFR05603 | reverse complement strand
CGGGAATACCCGTTCATTATTATAAGAGATTATGAATCTACGGAAGATACAACATTAGGGAAGGCAAAACGAATAGTGGTTATGAATTTAGCAGAGAACGGCTATGAAGAAATTGCCATAATAATTCAAGAAGCGCAAACCGACAATGACGATACAAAACTGATAGAAAACTTAAACGCGGGCAAATACAAAGTTATAAGTGCCGCAAAACGCGGCAAATTTACGGGCGCGCTTCTGAAAGCCGATATGTCCGAAAATGGCGGCACGGTAACAACGAATTGAGCCGCCGAGTGTAGGCAAAAGACAAAGAGACAAACGAAGAAAATTAAATAACAAAGTCAAGGCGTTCACGCACAAATGCGTGAGCGCTTTTTTATACCCTGCGAAAAAAGTCGGGGAGGGGAAAATGCGCGGAAAAGTTGATATAAGGGGAGACATATGGTATAATTAGATAAAATAATGCGCGCGAGGCGCGGTGAGAGAGGGTGCGAGGCGAAAAAGATCGTTCGTGAGAGAGGGCGCGAGGCGAAAAAGATCGTTCGTGAGAGAGGGCGAGAGGCGAAAAAAGATTGTCCGTGGCAGAGGGCGCGAAGGGAAAGACAGTCCGAGATAGGCGTTTTGGGGGAGGGAAATTGTCCGCAAGAGAGCATTCGGACGGAATCGAAAAATTGTACGTAAGAGAGTATACGATTGTAAGAAAAATTATCCGTAAGGCGCGGTGAGGGCGCAAGGCGGAGCAAAAGATAACAGCGCGGAGCGCGAGGGAGAATATTGTGGCAGCTGTCAATATCGTTTCGGTTTTGTGTTTGGTCTATATGATCGGGGTCGTCGTCTATTCGGCGGCGCCGTTTGTCAAGGCGAGCGGAAGGGGAGAGAGACTCAAATTGTTGAACGGGTTCAAAAAGGGCAAGGCGGCGTTGATCTATTTCGCGGCGCTGCCGCTCTATTTGCTGGCGCACGCGTACAACGGCGAGTCTGCCGCCGGGACGTTGTGGCTGGCAATCAAGTCGTGCGTCGACACCTTCATTCTCAAGTTTGACTATACGAGCGCGGCGGCGTTGATGGCGGACAATGTGTTTTATGCCGCTGTCGTCGAGATATGCTTTGTATTGGTCGTCGTCAACGCGGTCTTGTTCGCGGCGGCGCTGTTCGGGCAGAGGGTATATAATTTGGCGCTTGCGCGCAAGGCATGGAAGGCGCAAAAGCTGTATGTCATCGTCGGCTTCAACAAACACAACGTCGATATGCTCGCGTCCGTGCCCAATGATACTTGCGCCGTGCTTCTCGGCGACGGCTCCAAAGAGGCGCGCGACGCCGCATGTCTTGTCAAGCGTCCCATGCTTGCTTTCGACCTTGGCGGAGACATCGCCAAGCTGCTCGAGGACAAAATTTCCGATATCGCGCAAAAGAAGATTTACATCATCGTCAACACCGGCGACGATACGCACAACGTCATCATTTGCGAACAGCTTTCCGAGCTCATCGCGCGCATCAATTGCGCAAGACCCGATATCGAGACGGGAATCTTCGCGTACGTGCTGGGACAGACGGAAAATCGCTCGACGTTCACGCATTTTTCCGAAAAGACGAACGGCAGACTGCGCTATGTCGACAAATATCAATTGGTCGCCGACCGCTTCCGCGCCCTTCACCCGTTGACGGAATTCATGACCGAACGCGAGATCGACTACGCTCATGCTACCGTTCGTCCCGAGGTAGACCTCGGCTTTGTGATGATCGGATTCGGCAAGACGAACAGGCGCATCTTCCTCAATTCGGTCGCCGATAACCAATATCTGACGAGGACAAAAAACGGCCTCGAGCAAAAGAGGGTCACCTATACCGTCTTTGACCGCGTCAACTCGCAAAACGACAAAAATCTCAACCACTCCTACTTCCGCTACCGCAATACGCTCAAGCTTGCAAAGGGGAGAGAGGACGAATATTTGCCGCTTCCGCCCGAGCCTGCGGTCACAAACTTCTTCAAACTCGACATCAACGAGGGCGAATTCTATTTCAGATTGCGCGAGGCGCTTCTCGAAAAAGAGGGCAGGACGGCGTATAACTACATCGTAATAGGCTTCGGCTCCGACCTCGAAAATCTCGACCTCGCCGACAAGATCGAGGCGAAGGTCCGCGAGTGGGGCGTCGGGGAATATACGAGGCTGTTCGTCAAGATCCGCGACGGCAGACTTTCGCGCGAAGTCGTCGCAAAAGAATATTGCAAAGTCACCGAGTTCTATACCTTCGGCGAGGAGGACGAGAACGTCTACAACGTCGGCGTCATAGGCTCCGAACCCGAAGAGCGCATGGCTTGGCGCCGTAACCTCGCATATACCGCCGAGTCGTTCAGAAATAAGCCCGAAGTCGATAAGCACGGCGTGAAAAAATCCGACGCAATCATGAACAAAGTGCTGTCCAATTGGTACGGCGCGTTCGTGCAGTCGCAGCGCGACTCCAATATCACCGCGTGCATGAACATCCGCACGAAGCTCAATTTGCTCGGCTTTGACTATGCGAGCGGCGACAGTCCGCTTCCCGACGAGTCCGAACGCTTCCTCGCCGCTTACACCGCCGGCGACCCGATTGTCTATACCGACGAGGTCTTCCAAGGCAAAAAATTGGTCGAGTATCGCAACGCTGACTTCGAACGCGACAGCGTCCGCAAGACTTTCGCCGTCCAAGAGCATCAACGCTGGAATGCGAGTATGATCGTGTGCGGCGTCGTCCCTTCGACACGTAAGCAAATCGAAGACGGCGACAGCAAAAATCTCAAATTGCGCCGCCACGGCAATATCACCACGTTCGAGGGATTGATCGAGTTCCGCAAAATCCGCGCGAAAGCCACCGGGCAAAGCGAAGAGGAGACGGACGTCATCCGCTACGACTATCAAATCCTCGACGACTTGCTTTGGATGTTCGACGTCAACGGCTTTAAGATTGTCGCCAAAAAATTCAAGACTCAAGACGATATCGCCGGCGCGATACGCGCGCAACGCATAGAGCGCGGCTTGATTGCGCCCGAAGTCAAAAAGGACGCCGAGAAAGAGGCTGCCGCGGAGGTGAAAAAATGATGATTTTGGGAATATTGCTCGGCGTAGTCGTGCTCGCCGCGGCATACGGCGCGACGATGTGGGGCTATTTCGCGCTCCGCCGCAAGATGCCCGGCGCAAAGTTCTTTGTCGAGATTGTCATCATGGGCGTCGCGACCGCATTCAGTTTTTGCGTAAAGCTGACGGTCTATATGCTCCAAGAGGGCGACAACATCGAGGACGGCGCGGCGGCGCTGTTCTTCGCCGTCTACAAGGCGGTCGCGGGTCTCGCCCTCGACGGCATCGACTCCGTCTCTCAATTGGGCGGTTTGGTCAATTGCCTATATTCGGGCGTGTCGCTGTATGCGGTGCTCGTCTTCTTCAGCGTCATCTCCGCAAAGGCGAGCTATGAGACTTACAGCTATTTCGCGCTGCGGCTGCTCGGCTCGACGATGAAGGACGGCACCGATATCTACATCTTCATGACAGCGACAGAGGACGCGCTCATGCTCGCCGACGACATTGCCGCAAGAGAGATCTATGCAAAAGATGACGACGAAAAACTCGACCTGCGCACCCGCGTCGCGAGAGTTCCGTTGCGTATCAAGGCGATGTTCGGGGGCAAAAAGCTCGCGAGCGGCGAAAAGAAACGCAGATGTGTCATCGTCTTTTCGGGTGACGGCATAGGCGTGTTCGACCGCAAAGACCCCCTCCGCCGCGAGATCATGGCAAGAGGGTACTACTATTGGAACTTCGACAAGGTCAAGTACGGCAGCGAAAAGTCGCTGCTCAAAAGGCTGCACATCTACAAGGACAACGCCGGCTGCGGAAGGAGCCGCGAGAGAGACGTCGAATACAAATTCTTCGCGCTCGCTCTCACAGCCGACCTAAAAGGCTCCGAAGCCACCAACGCCGATCGCATCTATGACGAAATCGCCGCAATGACCGACGAGGCTGCCTCCGGGAAAGCGCCGTTCGTCAAGGCATCTTTCTACTTCATGGTCGCGAGCGAGATCAACTACGAAGTCTACAAACGAAAGATGGCGCAGCTTGTCCAAGAGCATCTCGTCCGCACAGACGTCGACCCGAACAGGCTGGACGGCGCGCTTGCGGCGGAGTATTATTGCGAACTTGACAAAGAAGCCGCAAAGACGCGCGACAGCGCCGAGATAGAGCGAAAAAAACGCGACCTGTTTTGCGAAAAGTGCGCAAAAGTCATTCAAAAATATTGCGCGCTGTATGCGTTCAGCGAGTCCAAACTTGCAGTCAAGACGCTGATCGAGGGCAGGACCGAATTGTTCGAAAAGGCGATTGCGGACGCAAAGGCGGACGGTAAGGACGCGCCCTCCGCGGACAGACTGCCGCTCGCGGATTTTGTCGGAAACGGCGGGAAATACCGCGCGATGGTCCTCGGCTTCGGCAAGACGGGTCAGCTCGCGCTCAATGCGGTCTTCATGGACACCGCCTACCTCGACGAAGAAGGGAATCAGCCGCTGTTCAAGGCGGATATCTACGACATGGTCGCCGACGACGGACTGTTCTCGAGCGAGCATCCGATGTATCTTTGCGCGTCCGCAGGCGACAGCTGCTCGCCGATGAGCGACCAAGAGTTCGCGGAAAAGACCGAGCATCAATCGGAAAAAGTAAAGGAAGCATACATGCCGATCGTCCAAGAGAGACAAAATCGTCTCGAAATACTCAAGGCGGCGAAACAGCCCATCGGAGCGCTCAAAGAATACAAAATCGACGACGTCGTCGGCAAAATGCGCCTGCCGCAGCTCGTCTTCCACAAAGTGTCGTGCTTCGATCCCGGGTTCTTCGACGAGCTGGACGGCGAGAGCGGTCAAGACGATATCAAAGCGGCGGGAAAGAAAAAACGTAAACAGGAATACAACGCCTATATCGTCGCGCTGGGCGACGACGAGTCCAATGTCGCGATGGCGAACGCGCTCCTCGACGACTTCAAGCACGAGAATCGCAGCTTCAAAGACGGCAACGTAATCGTCTATGTCAACGTTCGCGACAGCCGCAATCGCTGCCGCATAAGCTGGGACGACAAAGATATCTCGCGCAGCGAAGGCCATATCAACGTCGTGCTGTTCGGCGACGCGTCCGATATGTACACCTATCGCAACATAGTCGACATAGATGACGACAAAAAGTTCAACTATGCCTACCAATTGCTCGGCGGCTATACGGACGACAAGGACGTCAACGAAAAGTTCAAAACGCATATCGCGCCCATTTTCAAGCAAGGCGCGAAATGCTCGGAGAGCTTCGCCGAAAAGGTCAACGAGGTCATCGAATTGCTGAAGATAAAGGTCGACGACGAACAAAACGAGCATTACCAAAAAGAGTGCGACACTAAGTGGATGGAGTGCTCGATGATGGACAGAGAGTCAAACTACGGCGCAAAGCGGTTCGGCTACTTCTTCGCCCATATGCTCGAAGAGCCCGATTCCGTGAACGAAGCTTTGATCAAAAGACTGTCCGAGATCGAGCATATCCGCTGGTCGAGATTCCATATGGCGTACGGCTGGATTTACAGCGGCGAAAAAGACAAGTCAATCAAGGAACACAACTATCTTTGCCCGTTCGAAATGCTGCCTTTGAGCGAGGAAGAGGAAATCGACCGCGCCGAAATCGTCGGCGGCAAAAAAAAGACGCCGAGCAAAGAAGAGAAAATCGACATTCGCGCAAACGACACAATCAACGTGCTGCTCGCCGCGCTGCTGTACGGCAAAAAAGGCAAAGAGGACGACCGCTGAGGGGCGGAGCATAGGAAAACAAAAGCGGTTTCGACAGGCTCGAAACCGCTTTTTTGTACGCAGAAAAGTTTCGACTTGAAGCCGCTCAACCGATCTTGCTTTGCAACAACTTCAAAAACTCCGCCGCGGCACGCGACAGCTGTCTGCCGCGCTTCCACGCGAACGACAGCCGCGCGGTCAACGACGGCTCGAACGGGCGGAAGACGAGCCCTCTCCCCGAGGTGTTGACAAGCCCCTCTATCGACACCGCGCACCCCATCCCGGCTTCGACCATATAGGTCGCGTTGTGGATGAGATTGTAGGTCGCCACGATGTCGAGCTCGCCGAACTCGCGCCCCAGCCACCCGGCAAGTTCGTTGCTTTGTACCGCTTGGCGCGAGCAGAGCAGAGCAAGTCCGTCAAGGTCCTGCGGACGCACGGTCGTGCGCTCGGCAAGAGGACAGTCCGCGCGCATCAACAGCCCCCAGGCGTCCGAGTGGGGAAGTTTGATGTAGTCGTATTTGGCGACCGCCGCGTCGCCGACGAACAGCCCGAAGTCGACGAGCCCGCCGTCGAGCCTGTCCGAGATGTCCTCGAAATTGCCGCTCGAAAGTCGGAAGGTCACGCCGGGGTGCGCGGCGCGCATCTCCTTCATCGCGTCGACAAGCAGCCGCATGCCCTCGGTCTCGCCGCACCCGATCGTGATGTCGCCGGCGATCCTCTCGTCGGTGGAGCGGAACGCGCTCTCGGTCAGGTCGGCAAGCGCGACGATCTCTTTCGCGCGCTGGAACAGCAGCATGCCGTCCTCGGTCAAAGTCGTGCGCCGCTTGCCGCGCTCGAACAGCTTTGCGCCGAGTTCATCCTCAAGATCCATCAATTGCTTGGACAGCGTGGGCTGGGTGATGTGCAGCCGCTCGGCGGCGGCGGTGATGTTCTGCGTGCGCGCCACCTCGATGAAGTAGCGCAATACTCTCAATTCCATAGACGCCTCCCAAATTCATTTTAGCATATATTGACATAGATTTCAATTATGATAAGCGATAAATTTTAGGTATTTGCTATGACGCGCGCGCTGCGCTATAATGATGTTGCAAGCAGACGAGAGGTGGACATGACAACGCAGGAATTCAACGCGCAATTGCAGAGAGACAACCATATCGCCGCCGGTTCGCCGGCGCACGAGTTCATGCACAAAGCCGCCGACGAGGCGCGCAAAACGACCGCTTTGATCAACGGCGCATACCATACGGACGAGGAATTGAGGGCATTGATGTCGCGGCTGGTCGGATATCGGGTGGACGACGGCTTCCGCCTCTTTCCGCCCGTCTACACCGACTTCGGCAAAAACATCAAGATCGGCAAAGACGTCTTTGTCAACTCGGGGTGCTGCTTCCAAGACCAAGGCGGCGTCACGCTCGGCGACGGCTGCCTCGTCGGGCACAACGTTGTCTTTGCGACGCTCGACCATGACAAATGCCCGAGCAAGAGAGGGGACATGACCGCCGCGCCCATCGTCGTCGGCAAAGACGTATGGATCGGCGCGCATGCGACCATCTTGAAAGGGGTGACGATTGGGGACGGCGCGATCGTCGCCGCAGGCGCGGTCGTGACAAGGGACGTGCCGCCAAATACGATAGCGGCCGGGGTGCCGGCGCGGGTCGTCAAAACGATTTGAAGAGAAGTGAGGAGACTTGCGAGCGTTCATAGCGATTGAGAGGCATCAAAAAATTACAAAATTATTACAAATCGGCTCTTGGCAAAATGAAATTTTCATAGTAAAATTATAATATGGGGAGAATGTATTCTAATGAATGGAGGACTTTATGAGAAAGATTGCGGTTTGTATTTTTTGTATTTTACTTGCAGTAACTACTTTTGCAGCATGCGAGACCGACGACGAGGCTCGCGCGGTTCAAGCTACGCTTGTCGACGACGCGCTCGATCACATGAATGAAGACTTCAAAGCCGAGCATATGACGGAGCGCGCATACGGCGCGCCGAGCGACAGTCCCAAAGAGATCACATACGTTATCAAGAGCGAAAGCGACTTTGAGGTGGCGTTCAAAGATTTCCCGATCGAGATCGACTTTGACGAAGACATGCTTGTCTTGAAATTTTTTACGGGAGACGCGCTCAAATACGAGGACGGCGGTCGTCGGTTCTTTTACGAGTCGGTAGGCGCAACGCAAGAGGGCAAGGTGGTGACTGCCGAGGTCGTCAAGCACAAGACGACGTTGCTGCTGCCGGAAGAGGCGATGCCCGACGCTTCCGTGCCGACGCAGGAATGTCTCGCGTTCGTCGTTCCGAGGTCGGACGTCGAGCAAGTGGAATTGAAGATCGATCACAAAAACTACGAGAAGAGTTGGCAGGGCGAGTTGATCGAAGAGTGCGAGATAGTCGGCGAATATACGGATGAGTTGACGGACGACTTTGCCGCAATGGCGGCGCAGGCGCTCGAGACGGAGACGGCATACGCCGAAAAGATCGCATCGCAAAAGACACTTGAAAAGATGTTGACGCAATTCGACAAAGAGATCGATTTTGCCGAAGATATGCTTGTCGTATGTTGCGTAAGAACGAACGCTACCACGCTTGACGAAGTGCAATACGACAAGGGCGTCTTGAGCATTGTGCTCGGCGCAGAGCCGGCGGAAGAGGTCAAAGCCTTTGTCGTCAAGTTGCCGTCGCTGCCCGTGTTTATGGTAGAGATATAAAAATTTTGCCGATTAAAGCGAGAAAGACGCGGCTCCGAAAGGCGCCGCGTCTGTTTGTTTCGGACAGGCTGACGGCATATCCGCTTTTGAAAAGTGCCAAACCGGCATAGTCGTGTTATAATAATATGCCAAAATGGCATAGTCTTGTTATAAAAATGTGCCAAAATGGCATATTTTGCTTGCGTGCAATGTGCCAAAGACGTGCGCTTTTAGAGAACTTCGGCGTAGCGGTCATAAGCCGTTATGCCGACATTCGCTCGATATCTTTTGGGAACAACATGTTCGAGCAGTCGAGTGATCGATAACGCTATTGAAAACCGCGCAAAGCTCGCCTCCGGGCGTGTTTTTTGATGTGGGGCAAAGCGGCTGTTGCGCGGTTTGCAAAAATGTGCTAAAATAGTGGTATGAAAGAGTTCAGGCAAATGAGGCGCTTTAAGGCTTCGCGCCCCGAAGAGTGCGAAAAGGTGCTTTGCGAGGCAAAGCGCGGAGTGCTCGCCGTCATCGGCGACGGCGGTTACCCCTATTGCGTGCCCGTGAACTTCGTCTATGAGGACGGGCGCATATACATCCACGGCGCCGCCCAAGGGCATAAGGCGGACGCGATCGCCGCTTGCGACAAGGTGTGCTTCACCGCGACGCGCGACGACTTCCGCAAAGAGGGCGATTGGGCGTGGTATGCGACGTCCGTCGTCGCGTTCGGCAGGGCGAAGTGGATCGAAGACAGAGACGAGGTGCTGAAAAAGGTGAGACTTCTCGCCCAAAAATACTACCCCTCGCAACAGGAGATCGACGACGAGATCGCGCGCGACGGTCATCGCGTGCAATTGCTCGAGATCGAGATCGAACATATGACGGCAAAACAAGTGCACGAAAAATGATAAGAAAGTGGATATCGATAGTTCTCGAGACCGTGGTCGCGGTGTGCGCGGTCGCAGGCGTCGCGCTGAGCCAAAGCTTCCTCTATTTCACCATCCAATCCAATCTTTGGATCGCGGCGACGCTTGCCGCGTTCGCGGTGTGGCAAATCGTCAAGATGTTCAAGCCGTCCGCGAAGGATATCCCAGAGGCGATGTGGCGGCTCAAATTCGTGTTCACCGTGTCCATCACGCTGACGGGCGGGGTGTTCTGCGCGGTGCTCGCGCCGACGATGCCGGGAGCGTTCGGCAACGCCGCAACCGTGCTCACTCACGTCGTCGTGCCCGTGTGCGCGATCGCCGACCTCTTTGTCGCCAAACACGACGCGCCCGACTTCGGCATCGCTGTCTGGGCGCTCGTGCCGCTGATCTACTATCTCGCGTTCGCGACGATTGGCTTCGTCCTCAATTGGGACTTCGGCAACGGGCGGAATTACCCCTACTTCTTCCTCAATTGGACGTCGCCCGCCGGCGTGTTCGGCTTCGGCGGCGGCGGGGAATACTTCATGGGGACGTTCTGGTGGATACTCGTGATGATCGCGCTGGTCTTAGGCATCGCGCTCGCCTATGCGGCGATCCTCAAACGCGTGAGAGGCGGCGCCGCAGGCAAAGCCGCGGCCGAAACAGAGGTCGTCGTGGGCGACGCGGCGAACGACGCCGAGACGCAGGAAGAGAATGCGAGCGAAGACGGCTCAAACGCCGACAAAGAAGAACAGCAATGATGCGCAACGCGGCGTTCGTCCGGACAGTCTGTCCGCTTGGACGTCAATGTCGCATTTTTGGCGCCAGTGTGCGCTAAACGCATTTATATGAGATGAAAAAAGCGCCGAAAGAATTGTCCGAGATGACTTTGCAAGAGCTGTGGGAGCTGTTCCCGATCGCGCTCGTGCCCCATGACGAAAAGTGGAAGGCGCAATATCGCGAAGAGGAAAGACTCCTTCAAACCGCGCTTGCGGACGTAAAAGTCGCGAGGATCTCTTACATCGGCAGCACCGCGGTGGAAGGCATCATGTCCAAAAACATTGTCGACATCTTGGTCGAGATAAGGCAAGAGGAGGACATGCCTCGCGCGGCGGAGCGCATAGTCGGGTGCGGCTATCTCGAGATGTCGCGGGATGAGCGGCGCATGTCGTTCAACAAGGGTTACACAAAATACGGATACGCAAAGAAGGTCTTTCACCTTCACCTGCGCTTTGAGGGCGACAACTACGAGCTCTATTTCAGAGACCGCTTGATCGACCGTCCCGAGCTCGCGAAAGAGTATGAGAGGCTGAAGACAGACCTCGCGAAAAAATTTGAGCACGACCGCGACGCCTATACGGACGCGAAGTTGCAATTTGTGAGCGCCGTCACCGAAGAGGCGCGAGGGGCGTACGGCGACAGATATTGACAAGTTGCGCTCAGCCCGAGGTTATATCGCGCAGCTTTGCGCCCATATCGCGTCAAGGGCTTGCCATGACGCGCGCCGCGTGATATACTTGTGTTGTCATGGAAGAAAAAGATTTCAACGAGTCGCCCGATACGGGCGCGCCTCAAACGGAAGGGCATGAGCCCGACCTCAAATACAAAGACGGCAAAGAGGTCGCCAAGGGCGGTCTTTTGGGGCTGTTCATAGGGCTCGCGATCATCGCGCCCGGCGTCAGCGGCTCTACCGTCGCGATCATCTTCAAACTTTATGACAAGCTCATCTACGCGTTCGGCAATGTGCTCAAACGCTTTGTCGCGTGCGTCAAGTTCTTGCTGCCCATCGTCATCGGCGCGCTGGCGGGATTTTTGCTGGGATTTTTCGCGATCCAAAAATTGATGGAGGTCGCGCCGTTCGCGGTCATAGGGCTGTTCGGCGGCATGATGATTGGCGCGTTCCCCGCGGTCGCCGACGAGATCAAGGGCGCGAAAAAGAGCGCGCCGCGCATAGCGTTGTTTTTGATCGGACTTGCGGTGCCCATCGCGATCAGTGTCGCCACGACGTTCGCGTCCGAGGGCGCGCGCCCCATCGAGGGTCTGCAATGGTACCACTACCTCATCTTCGTATTGATCGGCTACGTCGTCGCGATCACTCAGGTCGTGCCCGGACTGAGCGCGACCGCGATCTTGATGGCGTTCGGCTACTTTTCGTCCATCATGAACTCCGTCCACCTCAGCTATTGGAAGCAAAATCCCATGATCTTGCTCGTCTATGTCTGTATGGTGCTCGGCTTTGCAATCGGGCTGGTCTCGTTCTCCAAGCTGCTCGACGTCATCTTCGCAAGGGCGAGGACGACCGCTTTCTTTGCAATCGTCGGGCTGTCGCTGGGGTCGGTCGTCACGATATTCTTCAATTCGGACGTCTATGCGGTCTATACCGATTGGGTGCAAAACGGAGTCGACGTGCTCGACCTCGTGCTCGGGATCGTGCTGTTCGCGGTCGGTCTTGCCGTCGCCTATCTGTTCGTCCGCTACGAACGTAAAAAACATCTCAACGAACTCCCCAAACAATTGTAAACAAAACGGAGAAGGAGCAGGCGGTGAACGAAACAAAGAGACATTATGCGGTCTTGTTCGCACTCGGTACCGCGGCGATCGTGCTGTTTCTTTTGATGTCGGTGCTGTCGCAAGTCTCGTTCGAGACGGGCAGCGACGCGTCGCTCGTCGAGTCGCAAGTCCGTGAGGGCATGATCGGATTTGACGTCTACCTCACCTTTGACGACGCGAGCGTGGAGTCGGGAATGGTGCAGGTCGACGGCTTTCGCGACGGCGATCCCGATTACAGATGTTCGATTGTCGGCGAATTTGACGGCGAAAACGGCGTCTGCTATGCAAATTTGTTCTGCAATTACGCGTGCGACAGATATGAAGTGGTCGGCTTTTTCGTAACGTCGGGGAACAGCGGGTTCAAGGATCTGTACATTGCGCCGATGGTGCTTGGGTTTGTGTGCTTTTTTGCGGCTTCGATACTGATCTACCGTCCCGTCGCGTCGGTCAAACACGGCGGACACATCGTCTCCGCCTGCCAAGGATTCACTTCAAGCAAATTGAAATTGGACGGAAAGGTCATCGCAAAAGAGAAGGGCGGCAACGTCGAAACCTTGCGCGCCGAGGTGGACGGCGTGAGCTATTCGGCGACGTTCGCAAGACCCACAAGACCTTCGATCTATGTCGACGGCAACGTCATCTCAAGACCTGTCTCGGATCGCGCAAAGCGCTACAAATTCGCGCTCAAGATCGACATCGCCGTAGTGGTCGTCCTCGCGATCGCTCTGATCGTCTGCGTCGTGCTGCCCTATGTGATGCCGATCGACTCGACCGTAAAAGACGGCAATTTTCTCTACGGCACACGATACGGCGGCTCGGACTACTATGCCTATTTTCTTCCGACAGGCACGACGCCCGTGAAAGAGGGCTCGATCTCGGTCGACGAGCTCGACGCGGAAGGCGAGGTCGTCGACAGCTTTCGGTCGCATTTTGAGATCGGAGACAGCGGCGTGGGAGAGGCGCTCATAGGCAGTAAAACGCAAGGAAAACTTGTCCTTGCCGGCTATTCCCCCGAGGCGGAGATCGACCTCACCCTGCCCGGCGCGCTGGGCACGGCATTTTTGGTGATAGCGCTCGTCGCGCTTTACTATATGAAAAAGAATCCCGTCGCCGGCTGGACGATCGACGGACACCGCGTGATAGCGTATGTGGACGACGGGCGCGGACATGTGACCGTCGACGGCGAGCTGATCGGCGTGTCGCAGTCGGAAAAGAAAGGGTACGGATCCGTTTTCGGCGAAGTCGGCTCGCGAAGGATAAGCGTGTTTTTCGAAAAGTTCAAGGCGCCGACGCTCACCGCCGAAGGCTTCGAGATCGACGAGGAATAGCAGAGTCGCAAAACGCATAAAAAAGGACCCTCGAGAGGGAGTCCTTTTTGTAAATTCAATCGGCGCTGCGGCGTATCCCCAAAATGTCGGCGGCGGCAAGCAGACACTCGACGTCGCCGTCCGTCTGTCTGCCGTTCGTATCGGGTGCGACGTTGACGACAAGCACGTTGCCCTGCGCGGTCAGCGAGCGGTATTTTTCGGCGATGTAGTCCGCGCCGGCGAGCTTGTCCTTTTCGTACTTGGGGTCCCAAAACCAATTGTTCGGCGGGCGCATGCAGATTGTCGCCTCGAAGGGCAGATAGTAACTCTTGCCGCCGTGAGAGTACAGCTTGGGGTCGTCTTCGGGCGGGAAGAAGGGGTCCCAAAGGCGAAAATCGGTCGGGAAATAGCGTATCGGCATCCCCTCGCGGTATCTGTGCGGCAGATAGCGGCGCGACGTCAATTTGAACAGCCCCGCCTTGCCGATTGTATTGTTGACCGCAAACGCTATGTTCGGCTGCAGGCGGTGCGCGAGATCGTACAGCCGCGCTACGTCCCACTGCCACGGATGTTTGTCCCACGCGCCGTCCAGCCACAGCTCGCAGATCTCGCCGTATTTGCCGCCCAAAAGTTCGTTCAAATGCGCGCACATCAGGTCGTGATAGGCGGCGTTGTCCTTGTAACACGGCTCGTGACGGTCCCAGAGCGAGTAGTACAGCCCCAGCCCAATGCCGTATTTCTTGCACGCCTTCGCAACTTCGGCGATGACGTCGGTCGGGCAGGGCGACTTGTTGACGCAATAGTCGGTCGTCGCGGTGTCCCAAAGACAAAATCCGTCGTGATGTTTGGTGATCAGAATGACATAGTTCATCCCCGCCTCATAGGCGTTGCGCACCCAGCCGTCCGCGTCGATCGCCGTCGGGCGATAGCCGGACACGGGCAGGCGCCCGTCCGACCACTCGGTGTCGTAAAAGGTGTTGATTCCGAAATGAATGAACATGCCGTACTTGCGCTCCATTTGAGCGCGCTGCGCGGCGTTGGGCAATGTCGATGGCGGCAATGTGATCATATTTTTCTCACTGCGGTTGTCCGCAAATACAATGTAACATACGCGTGCGAGTTTGTCAATGCGAAATCGGTCTGTCGACAAAATGACGCAAAATTTACCGTAAAAATTTTACGGAAGCGAAAAAATTTTACAAAACACTTGACTGGTATCGCTGAGGTTGTGATATAATCAATATAGAAAAGAGGTGAGATATGATCGAGAGATTCGAAGTTGAAAATTTCAAGGGATTTGAACAAAGGTTCGGCATGGATTTTACGGCGCGCGACTACAAGTTCAATGAACTGCTGCAACGCAACGGACTTGTGAACAAAGCAATCGTCTATGGCAAAAACGGCATAGGAAAGAGCAACCTCGGCATCGCAATCTTTGACGTCGTATTGCATTTGACAGATAAGGAGAGAATGCCGGCGAACTACTTGCAAAATTATCGCAATCTCAATTCGCCCGACAACAAACCCGTTTCCTTTAAGTATTGCTTCAAGTTCGGCAATGACAGAATCGTCTACGAATATCAAAAGTTGGGCAGCGATTTTTTGGTTCATGAAAAGGTGGAACAAAACGGAAAGACGATCATAGATTACAGCTTCTTCGGACAGAAGAAATTTGTCGATCCGCAATTGCTCGGAAGTTTGAGAATAGACCTGATCGACAACAGGTTGTCGGTTGTCAAGTATATCTATCGCAACAAGCCTAAGTCGGAGATCCCGTTGATTTCGGAGATGGTAGAGTTCTGCGAGGGTATGCTGTGGTATCGCAGTTTGTCGGAAGGCGCTTCATACTCAGGCTTTACAAACGGACGCTCACTTCTTGACGAAGGGCTGTATTCAAGCGGAAAATTGAAAGATTTCGAAAATTTTCTGCGTGAAAACGGCTTAGAATACAAGTTGGATTTTGTGTCGATAAACGGGATCCATCAATTGGTGGCGGTATATGGTTACGGACGAAAAGTTCCGTTTTCGTCTGTGGCTTCGACGGGCACCAATGCGCTTTACCTCTTCTTCTTTTGGAAAATTTCAGCGTTTGACAAAATCAAATTTTTGTTCATCGATGAATTTGACGCGTTTTTGCATTATGAATCGTCGGAGAATTTGATAGAGACGTTGAACAAGATGACGGGGTTTCAGTCTGTGCTTACCACTCACAATACCGACCTCATGTCCAACAAGTTGACTAGACCGGACTGCTGCTTTGTCATGACAAAGGGCAAGATAACTGCGCTTTGCGACGCTACGGACAGAGAGTTGAGGGAAGGGCATAACTTGGAAAAGCTCTATAAGAGCGGAGAGTTCAATGCAGACTAAGACGCCCAAGATTCTTGTTTTGGTCGAGGGAGAAAAAACCGAAGAAAAAATTTTCAAACGCCTGTTGGATGTCTATGAGATATCCGACAGGCATGAGATCATTGCCTACAAGACGGATATATACTCGCTGTACGGCGAGATGTTTGTCGATAACGACGCGGACGCCATAGACCTCGTTCAGCTTCTCAAATCGCGC
>NHCFR05603__coassemble_822_pt1 | contig 17462 bp, 14 predicted proteins | sample NHCFR05603__metabat2_high_PE_018 | metagenome-assembled genome bin NHCFR05603 | reverse complement strand
GAATCGAACCACCGACACGGGGATTTTCAGTCCCCTGCTCTACCGACTGAGCTACCGAGGCATATTTTTTATGAGTGATATCGCTACCACTCATAAGATATTTTGGCGATTCGGAAGGGACTCGAACCCTCGACCTCTAGCGTGACAGGCTAGCGTTCTAACCAGCTGAACTACCGAACCATATTATCTTGTTTGTGGTGGGCCATCAAGGACTCGAACCTTGGACCGACCGGTTATGAGCCGGTTGCTCTAACCAACTGAGCTAATGGCCCACATCTTTATAGCTTTGGTCGGGGTGAAGAGACTCGAACTCCCGGCCTCATGGTCCCAAACCACGCGCGCTACCAACTGCGCCACACCCCGCTGTTACCGCTCCGTGCGACTTCTCAAATATACTATATAGGGAGCGGCTTTGTCAACGATTTGACAGCACTTTTTTGCGATTTTTCAAAATAATTTTTATCGCATCGGCAAGTGCGATTTTCGCGCAATTTCACGAGTGTGGCTTTTCGCGCAAAGCGGCTCCCCGAACGACGTCGGGGAGCCGAAAAACGCGCTTGTCAGTCTTTCTTATCTTCGTCGGAAGCAGCCGTATCCTCGGCAGGCTCGTCGCCCTCCGGCAAGTTGATCATGCTGAACAGATCGCCGAATGTAGCCGAGCCGGACTCGGACTTCCACGAAGTGACCTCGTTGGAGTCTTCGGACTTCTTGGGTTGTCTCTTGCGAGGAGCGGAAGCTGCGCCGGGAGCGGCGTTCTCAAACTTCTTTGCGTTGCGGGAAGCCCTTCTCTCCTTTGCCTCTTGGTAGTCCTCGTCGGAAATCTCTACGTCCGCGCTGCCTTGGGCGGAAACTGCCTTGATCGAAAGCGTGATCTTGTTGTCGGAGAACTTGATGACCTTGGCGGTGACTTCATCGCCCACTTTGTACAGATCGGCGGGATCCTTGACATAGTGGTTCGCCATCTCGGAGACGGGAACGAGTCCGTCGACGTCTTGCTCAATCAGCACGAACACGCCGTATTTGAACACGCCTGTGACCTTGCCGGTGATGACCGAACCGACGGGATACTTCTCCGCGGCAATCTCGTACGGCTTCTTCTGCAATTGCTTGTAGCCGAGAGAGACCCTGCCCGACGCTCTGTCCGCCTTGAGGATGACAAAGTCGTAAGTCTTGCCGATCTCGAGCACCTCGGTGGGATTGGAAATCTTGTGATGAGACAAATCGGAAATGTGCGCCAAGCAGTCGTAGTTGTAGACGCTGACGAACGCACCGAAATCGGTCATCCTCTTGACCTTGCCCTTGACGACCTCGCCGACTTGGAGCTTCGCCCAAAGTTCATCTTCTTTGCGTGCCTTCTCCTCTTCGAGAATGACGCGCTGGGAAGCGACAATAGAACGCCTCTTGGAGATCTCGAGCGGCTTCTTCTCTTCGGCAGCCGCCTCGGTCGCTTCGACCTGCTCGACAGCCTCGGTCTGCGCCTCGGCGACCTCGCCTTCCTGCGCCTGCTCGGCGACTTCGGCCGGAGCTTGCTCGCCCTTCTTCTTGGGCTCGATGGCGCGCAGACGAAGCTGCTTGCCGACATACTTTTCGAGATCGGTCACGAAGCCGATGCGGATTTGAGACGCGGGAATGAAGATCTTGTAGCCGCCCAGCCTAGCCTCGAGACCGCCCTTGACCGCCCTCTCGACGGTGACGGTGAAGATGCCGCCGCGAATGGCCTCTTCCGCCTCTCTGTCCTCTTTTTCACGCTTATCGACAGCCTTCTTGGAGAAAGGAAGCGGTTCGTCGCCGCTCTTCTTGCCGGACTTTTCGATGTGCATTGCGTTGATTGTGTCGCCTGCCTTATAGTTGACAGGATCATATGTCACGCCGTCGAGTTCTGCCTCGGACTTGTCGATGAAACCATCTTTCTTACCGCCGAAGTTGACGACGATGCCGTCTGCATTTGCGCTGACCACCTTGCAGGTGTACGTTTTGCCGACCTTAATCGCCATGGATTTTTGGACGGACTTTTCAGATTCTTTCAGAAGTTCTTCAAAAGACTCTTTGCCGTTGTTGTTTTGAGTGTCACTCATTTGTTTGATTACCTCCGCTATCAACTCTCCGGGAGTTGACGCCCCGGCTGTCACGCCGAGAAGTGTGTGTTTTTTTGCTGCAACCGACTTGACGTCGGCTAATTTTTCAATCAGATAGGTGTCCTCGCAATGCGCTTTGCAGATGTCGTAAAGCTTCAAAGTGTTGCTGCTCGACGAACTGCCGATGACGACCATCGCGTCGCATTCTTTAGCGAGTTCCTCCGCCCCCCTCTGTCTATCTTTTGTAGTATAGCAAATAGTATTGTATATTTCAAGCGTTTTGCACCGATTTTTGAGCATTTGGCGCAAATTTTCAAATTTTTTTTCGCTGTATGTCGTCTGTACGACCGCGCTGTATTCCCCCGAGATATCCAAAGCGGATATATCCTCTTCACCGTCGACGACGACGGCGTTGCCACGCGCCCAGCCGACGTGCCCGGCAACCTCGGGATGGTCCTTGCCGCCGATGACGACTATACGCCGTCCCCGACGCACTTCGCGCTCGATAATCGAGTGTATCTTCTTGACGAACGGACAGGTCGCGTCCACAAACGGAATGTCCCTCCCTTCAAGCTCGCGGTAGACGTCTTCGCCCACGCCGTGAGAGCGGATGATCACCGTCCCTTCGGTGTATTCGGAGAGCGAATCGATTGTGCCCACGCCCATCGCGGCGAGCTTTTCATTGACATAGTCGTTGTGAATGAGCCTGCCCAATGTGACGCGTTTGCCCGGCGTGTTCATCGCCGCGTCGACCGCGCCCTTTACGCCCATGCAAAACCCTGCGCCGTGCGCGACAATCAGCTTCAATCCCTGTCGCCTCCCCCGTCGCCCACGCCGTCCCGAGACGCGTCCGTCAACGCTTCGAGATTGCCATCGGGAGACGGCAATTCCTTGGCATGCGCGGCGAGATAGCGGTCAAGTTTGCCGTGATATTTCTCGACAATTTCGTCAATTTGAGCGCGCAATTCGTTCATCTTCTCGACGACATAGGCGTTCGCCTCGTCCTTGATCTCTCGTATCGGCTTGTCGTAAAAGCGGCTGAGGTCGATCGGGTCGCCTACAATCAGCTTGTTGCCCTTGAAACCGAACGGTTTTTGACGGCAATAGTAGAGCGTCGGGACGAGCCGGGTCTTTGTCTTGAGCGCGATTGTGACCGCGCCCTCTTTGAACGGCAAAAGCGTCTTGGACTTGCCGTCCTTGTTGCGCGTCCCCTCGGGGAATATCAGCACCTTGCCGCCCGAATTGAGCTCTTTGAGCATCTCTCTCAGCGCGCCTATGTCAGAATCGCCCCTCGACACGCTGATTGCGCGGCAAAGCGCGGTCAAAAAGTTGCCGACAAAGCGATTGTTCATCGCCTCGGCTTTGACTGCTATGCGCCCTTGAAAATTGAACAATTTGTGATATATCACACAGGCGTCGAGCGGTGAATAGTGGTTGCAAATGCACATCACGCTCCCCTCTTTTGGGAACTTTTCGGCAAAATAGACGGTGCGCGGCAGCCATACGATCTTCATCAAAAATCTGCCTATCCGCGCAAGCGCCCTATAGAAAATGTTCGGCTTGTCGCTGTACTTATTCTTGACCTTTTTTCTTCTTTCCGAGGACATAGTCCGTGATGACCTCCGCGACTTGATCTGCGTTCATGTGCGTGCTGTCGATGAGGACGGAATCTTCCGTCTTGGTCAGCGGAGCAAACGCCCTGTGCGAATCGTTGTGATCTCTGTCTTTTATGTCCGCAAGGACGGTGTCGTAATCGACGTCGGCGCCCTTTGCGCGCAATTCTTCAAAACGACGCCTCGCCCTCTCCTCTACGTCGGCTGTCAGGAAAAACTTGAATTCCGCATTCGGCAAGACATAGCTCGTGATGTCCCTGCCGTCGAGCACGACGTCGCTCTCGCCGGCGATTTTGCGCTGCATGGCAACCAAGAACAGCCTGACCGCAGGTATCTTGGACACGTCGGACGCCGCCTTTGAGATTGAGTGCTCGCGAATCGCGGTCGAGACGTCCTCGCCGTTGAGCATGATGTTGCGCTCGGGAGTGTCCGAAAACGAAATGTTTATCTCCTCCAAAAGAGGCACTACCGCCCCCTCGTCAAGCGGCGATATGCCCTTGCGGACAACGTAAAGGGCAACCGCCCTGTACATTGCGCCCGTGTCCAAATAGGTGATGCCCAGCTTTTTGGCGAGCATCTTGCCGATCGTGCTCTTGCCTGCGCCCGATGGTCCGTCGATTGCGATGTTTATCATGAGTGTCTCCGAATATCTTATATTATCAATTATACACTTCGCGCGCCCGAAAAGCAACCGTCGCGCCCATGAATATTCAGTTTTTGACGATTGCTCTCGCCGCTGCAGCCGCGCTCGACCATGCGTTTTGAAGGTTAAAACCGCCGGTGAGCGAGTCGACGTCGATCACTTCGCCTACAAAGTATAACCCCTCTACCTTTTTACATTCCATCGTCTTCGGATTGAGCTCTGCCGTCGCCACGCCGCCCGAGGTAATCACCGCGCCGTCCGCGCCCTCCGCCCCAATCAACGGGAATGTTACGCATTTGAGCGCACCTACAAGCCTTTTTCGCGTGTTTTTGTCCGTGTTCGAGGCAACTTCCGCGCCGTTCGCTCTTGCAGTCGAGAGCACGATTCCGACCGCCGCGGCAGGGAGCAATTTTCGCATGACTTCGCAGAGTTTGTAATGTGGCGCGGCGGAGAATTCGCGCAACAGCCGCGCGTCCAAAGTCGCCTCGTCAAGAGCCGGTTTGAAGTCGAGCATTGCCGCGCTGCCCTTGGGGAAACTCCCCTTTTCGTCGCGGTATTTTGTCGTCATCGCCGAGCAAGTGAGCGCAATCGGTCCGACAATCGCGCCGCGCGCAAACTGCATTTCGCCGAACTCGGAAGCGACGACCTTGCCGCCGACCACAATGTCGAGACGGACATTTTTGAGCGCAAGTCCGTCGAGAGCGTCGCCGCCCTCTATCCTCAATGGCACAAGCGAGGGCTTGGGCGCGTTGACACTGAGCCCGAGCGACTGCGCGAATTTGTAGCCGTCGCCGGTGCTGCCCGTCGACGGATAGGTGACGCCGCCGGTCGCAACCACTACGGCGTCGGCGAAAAATACCTTGCCTGCAACGCCGACCCCGACCGCTTTGCCGCCGTCCGTGACAACGGCGTCGACTCTCTTTGAATATAAAAACTCCACTCCGCCGCTCTCACACTCGCGCAGCAGCGTTTTGATGACGTCGGACGACTTGTCCGAAAGGGGGAACACGCGCTTGCCGCGCTCCGTCTTGAGTCTCAACCCGAGCCCCTCAAAATAGTCCATTGTCGCGGAAGGCGGAAACAAATTCGCGCACGAATACATGAATTTTGCGCCGTTGACGGTCGCCGCGAGCCAATCAGACACATCGCAGTTGTTGGTCAGATTGCATCTTCCCTTGCCCGTGATGAACAGCTTTTTGCCCGCCCTGTCGTTGCGCTCGAACACCGTTACCGACGCGCCGCCGCGAGCGAGCATCGCGGCGCACATCAACCCCGCGGCGCCGGCGCCGATGACCGCGACTTTCAAAATTTCACCTCTTTGAGTCTCGACCAAAGCGCGTCGTCGTTGAGATATACCCTCACCGGCGAGACGCATGCCCAACCCTTTTCGCAAAGTACGACGTCGGATTCGGGATCGTTGTACTCGGCAGGCACCGGATGTCCGGTGATAAAATAGCCCCTTTCGGGCACATATTGGTACTCATCATGATAGAATCTGTCACCCGTGCGCGCAATCTTGACCCCCTTGAGATCCTTTTGCGGACATGGAAAATTGATGTTGAAAATCGTGTTGCAGTCGCCAGGCAGCATGTCCGCCAAAAGGGAGACGTTGCGCGCGACGAATTTGGCAACGTAGTCGTAGTCGCCGTCCGTATTCTCGTATGACACGGCAAGCGCCTTGACCTTGTGCAGACACGACTCGAGCGCGGCGTTGACCGTGCCCGAATAGACTATGTCCGTGCCTATGTTGCAGGTGTTGTTGATGCCGCTGATCACGAGATCGGGCTTGAAGCCCAAGATGACGTCAATGCCGAACTTGACGCAATCCGCCGGCGTGCCGCTGAGCGAATATGCCGTCCTGCCGTCCTCGAAAGGCACAAACCTGTAATTGAGCGGAGCGTGAAAAGTGAGGCTGTGTCCGCACCCCGACTGCTCTTTGTCGGGAGCGACGATATATACCTCATGGTCGGCGAAAAGCGCGTCCGCCATCGCGTGAAGTCCGGGCGCGCCTATGCCGTCGTCGTTGACCAATAATATCTTCATATGTAAATATTATCAATTTACGACGAAAAGCGCAACCTCTTTGAATCAATTTGCGTCGTCAAGATCGCGCTTGAGCTTTGCCATCACCTTCTTTTCGAGACGAGAGATGTACGACTGCGAGATTCCCATGATGTCCGCTATCTCCTTTTGCGTCTTGCGCGCCGCCCCCAACAGCCCGAATCGCATTTTCACTATTTGCTTTTCGCGCGGATCGAGATTTTGAAGGCACTTCAAAAGCATGTCTTTTTCTTCATCTCTCTCGAGGTCGCGCCCCACGGCGTCGCACTCGGTGCCGAGCACGTCGGACAGAAGCAACACGTTGCCCTCCCAATCGACGTTGAGCGGTTCGTCGAGCGACATCTCGCCCTTTGTGCGCACCGTCTTTCGCAATTGCATCAAGATTTCGTTCTCGATGCAGCGGCTCGCATAGGTCGCGAGTTTTATCTTTTTGGACCCGTCGAACGATTTGACGGCTTTGATCAATCCGATTGTCCCCACCGAGATCAAATCGTCCATGTCCACGCCCGACGAATCGAACTTTTTGGCGATGTAGATGACGAGACGCAAGTTGTGCTCTATCAATTCGTTGCGCGCCTCTACGTCTCCGTCGGCGAGCTTCGCGGTCAACTCCGCCTCTCTCTCGGGAGAAAGCGGTTCGGGCAAGGAGTCCGTCCCCGTCAAGTAGTCGACCTCGCCGCCCATGCCGAGACAGAACAGCCGCCTCAGCCATTGCTTCAATTTTTCAAACATATTACCTCCTATCTCAATCCGCAATTGAGCAAGACTTCAAAACCGTCGAATTGCCTATCCGCCGCGATTGCGACCACGTCGGTGTATTTGACCTCTCCGTCGCCGTCCCTCACCTTCAGCTCGTCGAGATAGTAGGCAATCTTGCCGCATTCGCCGCACGCGCTCGACACGCCTATCGCGCCTGCGACGCGCGCCCCGTCCAACACGGTCGAAAGCCTGCCGTCCAGCACTATCACCGGCGAAAGTCCGCGAAACGTCAGCCTGTTGCCGCTGTCCCAAAACGCCGCCGCAACGACGCGTTTGCCCCCGACGGTCAATTCCGCCTCCGCGCCGTAAGCGCGCCTCGTCCTGCACGCGCAGAGTTTTGCCGCCGCGGCAACGATTGCGACATGCAGGACGAGCAAAACCGCCGCAAGCGCGAAAGGACACAAAAACGGCGCTCCGCGCGAAGCGTCGAACAAAACATCGTCGAGCGCGCGGCTCACCGCAAACGCAATCGCCGCACAGACGCAGGCGCAGGCATATCTCTTTGCGCCGCCCCTGCGCGCGACAATCGCACTCAAAAGCAGGATTGACGCAAAGTAGACGAGATTCGTTCCGTGCGGCGAAAATGCCAGCTCGATGCCCCTCGTCAATGCAATCGCCGGAACAAATACGCTCGCGGCAACGCCGCTCTTCGCACCGAATAGCGCTGCCGTCGTGACAGCGGTGAAAACCGCCGCAACGACCGTGGACAATATCGCATATTCCGCATATCCGTACATACCGAAATGATAACACGAAGACGGCGCTTAAAAAACGGAATTATTGCCGAAAAAGCGCATTTTATGCAAAAAACGAACAATAAAAAACGGACGGCGCGAAGCCGTCCGAAATGTGTGTGAACTCACTTGTTGTTGCGCCTGTTCAGCATCCTGAGGAAGGGCGGAAGCTTGTCCGTCTTGTCGTCCTTGGGAGGCTGCGCCGGTCTGTCATAGTCGTTGCGCTCGGGAGTGCGGCGGTCGTAACGGTCGTAATCGTTCCTGCCGTAGCCGTCGCGGTCGACATAGCCTCTGGTCGCGAGAAGACTGCTGAATCGGAGCTTGATCCTGCGTCTTCCTGCCGTAAAGCGCGTCGACGGCGGCATTGTTGCGCCTGTTGTAGTCGTCGAGCACGGAATTGGACGAACCGAGACCGTTGCTTAAGTCGGAAGCCCTGCGGTCGTCTCTCCTGCCGAAGATGTCGTCGACGGTGCCGCGCGGCGCCTCGTGCTCGCGCATCGGAGCCGCTTCACCCTCCGCAAGATCTTTGTTGATGTCGTCAAAGCCCGTCGCAATCAACGTGACAACGGCGGTGTTGTTGAGATTGCGGTCGTAACCTACGCCGAAGATGACGTTGCCCGTGGGCGAAATGACGTCCTTGACGCGGCTGACCGCCTCGTCCACTTCGTCGATTGCGAGATCGTCGCCGCCTGCGACGTTGATGATCACGTCCGTCGCCCCGGCGATGGTTGTCGCCAAGAGCGGACTTTGAATCGCGGCGCGCACTGCGTCCATCATCTTGGACTCGCCCTCGCCTACGCCGAGACCGATGTGGGCGAGACCTTTGCGCTTCATCGTCGTGCGCACGTCCGCAAAATCGAGATTGATCAGCGACGGCACCGCAATCAAATTGCTCAAGCTTTGCACCGCCTGGCAGAGCACGTCGTCCGCCCTCTTGAACGATTCGACGACAGAGGTGCGCGGCGGCAAAACTTCGAGCAGCTTCGCGTTGGGAACGACAAGCAAGGTGTCGACATAGTTGCGAAGTTTGTTGATGCCCTCAATCGCGTTCTCCATTCTTTTTTGATGTTCGAACGGAAACGGCTTTGTGACGACCGCAATCGTCAAGATGTCGAGCTCACGCGCAAGCTTCGCAATCACCGGCGCCGCGCCCGTGCCCGTACCACCGCCCATACCGGCGGCGATGAACAGAAGATCGACGCCCTCGAGCTCTTTGCGAAGTTCCGCCGTGGACTCCTTCGCCGCCGCTTCGCCTATCTCGGGGCGAGCGCCCGCGCCGAGCCCTCCGGTCGCCTTCGTGCCTATCTGAATCTTTTTTGGAGCCTTTGAAAGGGTGAGCGCCTGCTTGTCCGTGTTGATTGCGACAAATTCCGCGCTCTGTATCCCGGCGTCAATCATCCTGTTGACGGCATTGTTGCCGCCACCGCCTACGCCGAGGACTTTGATTTTTGCTGCTCCGGTAACGCTGTCCGGCATATCTGTTTACCTCCGTATCTTATCAAGTAATCTGCCGAAAAGGGAGTTGCCCCTCTCCGTCTTGCAAGCCGCGTCGAACGTGCCGAACGCCGACGACAGCCAAGGTTTTGTGTACATGGGAACGCTCGGTGCGAACGTCTGAGGAGTGCAATCGACGGCTCCGCCGATATATGCGAGCGCACCCTTGACTGCGCTCAGCCCTCCGCCCGTAACGTATAGCTCTGCGTCTCCGTCCCCTCTGAGAGAGGCAATCACCGACGCCAACTTGTCCAGCTCTCCTCTCACCGCGTCATGCACGGCGCCTGCGGAAAAGGACAGCACACCGTCCCTCGCGTCAAGCATGTAGGTCTCGTCGTCGCCGTATCCGAGATTGACCTCGGCAAGCAGCCGCTCTGCCTCGTCGCCGTCGAGAGAGAACTTCTCGATCAACGCGCCGGCAATCGTCGCATACCCCGTCTCCATCGTGACCTCGCCGTCAAAGCCGTCGCCGATCACATACGCCGCCGATGAGGACATATAACCGACGTCGACGACCACAGCGCCCTTTGTGCGCGCATATCCGTCAATCATTGTCGTGCATTCCGCCCAAAACGATGACACAAAACACACGTCCTTGAAACCGTACGGAGCGACAGCCGCGGCAATCGCGTCGCAAAAGTCGCTTTCGCACAAAATGTAGGTCACGTCGGACGAAAGGCTCGCCGTCTGTCTGCCGACCGGATCGACGACAAACTCGCCCCCGTCCAATCTGAAGCCGCACGTAGCCGAAGCAATCACCGTGCGACGCTTGTCCGAAGAATAGATGTTGCCCTCGGCGGACAGCCTGTCCACATCGCCGCGCGTCACGGTCTTGACGCAATCGAAACGCGTGTGAACGGTGTTGTTGCGGAAATTGAGAAAGTCGCCCGGCACGCCGACATAGAGCGTCGACGGACGCTTGACGCCGACAGGTATCACGGACGCGACGTCATCGCGAAGCTTTTCGGGCGAGAGCCACTCGCCGCCGTAAAAGCCGTCATAATCGACCGTCTCGAGCCGCGCAACCGAACAAAGCCCCGAAAGAGACTTCTTCCCCGACAGAAAAACAAGCTTGCCGGAACCGATGTCGAGCACCCAAATTTCCTTCATAGTCTTATTATAGAGAAGCCGCAAGCAAATGTCAATAAAATATTAATATAATTTTAAATAAAATATGCGCATATGCGCATACGTGACTACGCGTCACGACGCGCGCACAAATTCCCTCTGCACCTGTGCGGTTACATTCGCATTCGTTGCGACTACGCGTCACGACGCGCGCACAAATTCCCAGCCATTCTCGCCGAGGCTCATCGTGCCGTCCGTGTCCGCTCCGTCGACAAAGAGTTTGTCGAGCGTGGCATAGGCGCCGACAAACAGTTCGGAAACATCGCCGTCCAAAGGAATGATTATGTCGCACCCCGATTGAGTGACGACGGTCAGCATACCCGCTCCCTCTCCTTCCGCGGCGGCGACATAGACAACCCGAGGCGCGAATTCACCCAATCTCACGCCGGTCAGGCGGCACTGCTCCGCCCCGTCGATGAGCTCGTCAAGCCAACCCGCCTTGTCTGCGGCGAGGAACGCGCCGAGCAACTGCTCGTCGCTGCCCGAGACGATGTAACCCTCGACGAGAGTCAAAGATTTTTGCTCCACCTCGTCGAAATTCGCTATGCCGACAATCTTGAGATCGCGGTCAACGACGGCAACGCTCTCGGAATCGGCGATGGCGACCGCCGCAACGCCGGTGCGCGACGTAATTTTGATGTCCACCTTGTTGGGGAAAACGCGCTCAACGGTCACGACGCCGAGCGTGGGAAAAGCCTTTTCAATCGCGTTAGCCGCGGCGCTCTCATCGACGGAGAATACGCTCTGCCCCGACGAGATGCCCGAAACGGCGATGATTTTCTTCTCCTCCTCGTCGGTCAGCGAAAGCCCAATCACGGTCTCGACCTCTACCGCCCCGACCATAAACAACACGCAACAGACCACGACGATCACTATGACCGCCGCGATTGCCGCAAACATGACGACAAGTCTCTTGTTCATATCAACTTTCTCTCTTGATCCTCACCCCGACTTGCGGCAAAATCGCCGCGAGGTCTTCGTAACCCCTGTCGATGTGGTGTATTTCGTCAATCTCGCTCTTGCCCATAGCCGCGGCCGCGGCGAGCACCAGCGACGCGCCTCCGCGAAGATCGGTCGCCCTCACTCGCGCCCCGAACAGCTCGGGCACCCCTCTGACGACGGCGGTGTTGCCCGATACGGTGATGTCCGCGCCCATCTTGCACAGCTCGACCGCCGAACGAAAGCGCGTCTCGAAGATGTTCTCGACAATCACCGCCGTCCCGTCCGACACCGATTGAAGCGCGGTCATCTGCGCCTGTAAATCTGTCGGAAAACCGGGATAGTACATCGTCTCCGTCTTGGGAACGGCGCGCGGTCTGCCCTCGCGCCTTATTGTTATTTTACCATCGCGCGGATATATTTTGCAACTGCTTTTGGGCAATTTGGAAAGAAGTGACGAGATGTGCTCGGGGACGACGTTCTCTACGGTCAATTTTCCGCCGCACATCGCCGCGCCGATAAGCCACGTCCCGGCGACGATTCTGTCCGGAATGGGCGTATATTCCACGCCGTGAAGCCGCTTGACTCCTTCGACGGTTATCACGCTGCCGCCGGCGCCGCGCACCTTCGCTCCCATGGCATTGAGAAAGTTTTGAAGGTCGACGATTTCCGGCTCCTTCGCACAGTTGCGCAAAATGCTTATCCCGTCCAAAAACACGCATGCCATCATCAAATTTTCGCGCCCACGCTCGGCAAGTCGAGCATGATGTCGGCGGAGCGCGCGGCGGTGCCGTCGCAGTCGATATGCCCGTGCCTCTCCCCGACGACAACGCCGAGTTCGCGAAGTCCCGAAAGATGTATGTCAATCGGCCTCAAGCCTATGTCGCAGCCGCCCGGATAGACCGCTCTCGCCCGTTTGAGCCGCGACAGCAGCGATCCCAGCATGAATACCGATGAACGCAATTCCTTCGCCGGATCGCAGGCGATCTTGTATGAATGAAGTCCCGAGCTGTCAATCTCGACGTCGTCTCCGCTCCTTTCCGCCTTGCAACCCAATTTGCGCAAAATGCGCAACATCACCGCGACATCGCCGATGTCGGGACAGTCGTGCAAAATCACCTTTTCGGGCGTGAGAATGGACGCCGCAAGCAGCGTCAGCACCGAGTTTTTTGCGCCCTTTATTCTCAGCGAACCGTTCAGTTCGCGCCCTCCCTCTATTATGTATTTCCCCATCGTTGTCTCCTGTCGTCCGAGGGACGAATTCATTACAGTGTATGCCGAAGGGGCAAAAATCGCGCGCCTTTCCGCTCGACGGGAAAAAGCCGCGTTCTCGAATTGCGCCGCGCTATCGAATCCAATACGCCGACCGCGGAACAAAACGTCACGAGCGAACTTCCGCCATAGCCGAGAAAGGGCATCGGAAGCCCTGTGGGCGGTATGCTCCCTGTGACGACCGCGACGTTGAGCAGCGTCTGAAAGGCAATGACCGACGTTATCCCTGCGGCGGCGTACGCCGAAAAGACGTCCTCCGACTCCGCCGCGGTGCGAAAGCCGAAATATATCAGCGCGCAAAATGCCGCCAGCACCGCAGCGCAACCCAAAAATCCCAGCTCTTCCCCCACCACCGCGAACACGAAGTCGCTCTCCGCAAACGGCAGAAAGAGATATTTTTGCCGACTGTTGAACAGCCCCACTCCGAAAATTCCGCCCGAACCGAGCGCATAATAGGACTGTATCAGCTGGTAGCCCTCGCCGAGCGGCGACGCCCACGGATCGAGAAACGCCAAAAGCCGCTTCAGCCTGTACGGCTCGGCGACGATGAGCAAGACTGCCGCGGCGATTGCCGGCACCGACAGTGCGGCAAACCACTTGAGCTTGACTCCGCATACGAACATCATGAACACCGCGACAAGGGCGACCAAAACGGCTATCGACATGTTGGGCTCGAGCATGATGAGCACGCACACGGATATCGCGGCGAACGCGCACAAAAAGAACGCGCCCTTTCCTATCTCCCTGTCTTTGGTCAGCGTCGCGGAGATGAACAGTACCAGCGCGAATTTTGCAAATTCGGACGGCTGGACGGTTGCGAAACCCAAGTTGAGCCAACGCGTCGCCCCGTACATCTCCACTCCGAGTCCCGGGATGAACAGCGCGGCAAGCGCGGCGATTGAGACGACAAGCAGCACCGGCGATATCTTGGCGAGTATTCGCGCGTCGACGCGAGAGAAAAACAGCATGCAGCAAAAAGCCGCGACCATTGCGACCGCCTGCTTTTTGACAAAGAAAAATTCGTCGCCCGTGCGCGTAAATGCTGCATACGAGCTTGCCGAATATTGCATCAACAGCCCGAATAGCGACAGCCCGACCGCAATCGCGACAAGCGGAGCGCATCCGAACGCGCGACTACTTTTCAGGCGCAAAATGTCCTCACCGCCTGTTCGAAGTGCCGCCCCCTCTCCTCGAAGTTGCGGTAGCGGTCGTAACTCGATGTCGACGGGGAAAACAACAGATTGTCGACGTCGAACGACAGTCCGAGCATCACCGCCCTCTCAAGCGTCGCGGTCCGATAGATTTCGAAGTCGCCGTTCTCGGGCGCACACTCTATAATCCGCGAGCTGTTGTCGCCGCAGCAGACGACATACTTCACTCCGCCGGGCAGACGCGAAAAGAAGTTGTGATAGGACAGCTTTTTGTCATATCCGCCGACGATGAGACAGGTCGTCCCCTTCATCGCCTCGCACGCGCTTATTGTGCAATCGATGTTTGTGGACTTGGAGTCGTTGAAGATTGAGGTGTTGCGATAGTCGCACAGATATTCCAGCCGATATTTGGGCGCGTGGAAGCTCTCCAGCCCTCGCGCAATCGCTTCGTCGCCGACGCCGAAAAGCTTGCATGCCGCGACCGCCGCGAGACAGTCGGAGAGATTTTGCTCGCCGACAAGTTTGACGCAATCGCGGCCGCATACGCGCCTTGCCCCGTCGCCGAAGTCGAAACAGATATCCGCGCCGTCGACAAACGCGCCCCTGCACTTTCCGCGCGTCGAAAAGAAGTACGCCTTGGACTTCACTTTGTCTGCAATTGCCGCCGCAATCGCGTCGTCCGCGTTGAAGACAGCGCTGTCTCCGCCGCTCTGCGCCTCGAACAGACGCGCTTTGACGCGAGCGTATTCGGCGAAGTCTCCGTGCCTGTCCAGGTGATCGGGAGTGACGTTGAGCAGCACCGCGACGTCAGCGGCTATTCCGCCCGACTCCAACATAAAACTCGACACCTCGACGACGGCGACGCCGTAACTCGGCATGTCCGCGCACTCCGCCGAAAAGGGAACGCCTATGTTGCCGACCGCGCGCGCGTCGATTCCGCCGGAGCGAAGGATATGTTCGATGAGCGACACCGTCGTAGTCTTGCCGTTTGTGCCGCTGACCGCTATCTTGCGCGCCCGACAGAGCGCGGCGGCGAGCCCCAGCTCCGAAAACACCGCTATGCCTTTCCTCTTCAGTTCGGCAATCAGAGGGTGCGCGCTCGGAACGGACGGACTCACGATTGCGAATGCAATCCCCTCGACAACCTCATTCACGCGCAGACCGCTCCTGTCGTCTTCCCATTCGTCGTGCTCGCCGTCGTCGTAGAGCGCGCACTCGATTCCGACCGAAGTCAGAAGCTTCTTTGCCGCCTTTCCGCTCTTGCCTGCGCCGACAATCAGCGCGCGTTTGCCGTCGGGGACGCTCACACCCAACGCCTTTGACACATCTTCTTTTTGAAGTCTCTTCATTTCCTTCACATCGCCGCGGAGAGCAGTCCCAACGCGCCGGCGACCGCGGTCACAATCGTGTATTCGGCGACTATCTTGCTCTCCTTGACTCCCCTGTATTCCAGATGATGATGGAACGGCGCCATCGCAAATACGCGCTTTCCCGTCAACTTGAAGCTCACCACCTGCACTATTACGGATATGCCGGACACGACGTACATTATGCCGACGAGAGGAATCAAAAAGATGTTGTGCGACAAGATTGAGACGGACGCCGCCGCTCCGCCCAGCGCGAGCGAGCCCGTATCCCCCATAAACATGCGAGCCGGATTGGAATTGAACCACAAAAATGCGGTCAGCGCGCCCGCAAGCACAAAGGACATCAACGCAAGATCGCCGTCCGCAGCCGTCGTCGCCGCGGTCATCGTGCAGATAACGCCCATTACGGCGAAATATACCGTCCCCGTGCCTGCCGCCAGCCCGTCCAAGCCGTCCGTCAGATTGACGCAATTGACCGTGCCCAAATATGCGAGCGCGGCGAGCGGAATGTACCAAACGCCCAAATCGACGTCCATTCCGGCGAAGGGGATATGCGCGACGGTTCCGCCGCCCTGCCGATAGCCGTACACGACCATGATTGCCGTCACCCCGGCTTGTCCGACAATCTTTTGATATGCCTTCAGCCCGAGATTGCGCCGAAAAAGCACCTTTATCGCGTCGTCGAGAAAGCCGATGAGTCCAAAGCCCAGCATTGCGCCCGCCGCGACTTTCGCGACGTGTGAATCGCAAAAGACGAATACGACAATCGCCGTCGCGAGTACGAACGCGATGCCGCCCATCGTCGGAGTGCCGCTCTTTTTCGCATGCTTTTCGACATAGCCGAGCACGGTCTGCGCCGCCTTGAGCTTTTTGAGCGCCGGCAGCGCCGCCGCGGACAGCAATGCGGAAAGCGCGAATGCGGTCAACGCCGCGACAATCAAAATCGCGTCCGAACTCATCCCGCCCTCCTCCTCTCTTCGAGCGCTCCCTCGAGTGCGGAAAAGTCGTCGTATTCGACCTTTACGCCGAGTTCGTCGATGTAATTCTCGCTCCCCTTGCCTGCAATGACGACAGCGTCGCCGCACTTCGCCCTTGCGACCGCGCTCTTGATCGCCGTCGCCCTGTCGAGGATAACCGTCACGTCCGCGCCCTGCGGTATCCCTGCGACGATATCCTCGGCAATCGCCGCCCTGTCCTCAAAGCGCGGATTGTCGGACGTCACAATCACCTCGTCGGCAAGCCGCGCCGCGACCGCGCCCATTTGAGGCCGCTTGCCTCTGTCGCGGTCTCCGCCGCACCCGAAAACGCATATCAGCCTGCCTCTCGCCCCTCTTCTCGCCTCGGTCAGAATGTTTTCCAAGCCGTCGGGAGTGTGCGCGAAGTCGATGATGAAGTCGACTCCGCCGCGCGAAATCACGTTGTATCTGCCCGGAGGCGGCTCCGTTTGCGCCAGCGCAAGCTCTATGCCTTCAATCGACGCGCCCATAAGCCGTGCGGCACAGCATGCGGCAAGACAATTCAGCACGTTGAACCGCCCGAACAGACGTGTGTCGGCATAGATCAATTCGTCCATCATGTTGACGACAAACGACGTGCCGCGCGGCGTTCGCTCGCAGTTGACCGCAAAAGCGTCGCACGGACCGTCCAAGCCGTAACTGATTGTGGGCACCTTGCCCTCGGCGATGATTTCGGCGCCGCACCTGTCGTCCGCATTGACGACCGCGCACTTGCAATTGGCGAAATCGAACCAGCTCTTCTTGGTGCGACGATAGATGTCCTCGTCGCCGAAAAAGTCGAGGTGATCTCTGCCCAAATTGGTGAAAACGGCCGCTTCCGCGCGCACTCCGGCGAGCTTGCAGTAATATATCGCGTGCGCCGACAGCTCCATGACAACATACTCCGCCCCCTCGGCGGCAAAACGCGCAAACAGCGAATGCAGCTCGGGAGGATCGGGCGTGGTCAAATTCGCCGCGGAGCGCACTCCGCCGCACTCGTTGTACATCGTCCCGATCAGCGCCGAGCGCATGCCGCACCGCTCCAAGATGCAGTGTATCAGATAGGCTGTCGTCGACTTGCCGTCGGTGCCCACGACGGTGACAATCTTGAGCTTTTTCGCCGGGTTTCCGCAAAAATTGCCCGACGCAATCGCAAACGCTCGGCGAATGTCCTCAACCGCCGCGCACGGAACGCCGCACTCTGCCGCAACGGGCGCAAGAATCGCTTTTG
>NHCFR05603__coassemble_805_pt1 | contig 17935 bp, 12 predicted proteins | sample NHCFR05603__metabat2_high_PE_018 | metagenome-assembled genome bin NHCFR05603 | reverse complement strand
ACGGTATTTGTTTGTCAAGTGTTTGTTTACAAATTTTTGTAAATTTTCAATGTCGAAGAATTAAAAAATGTTTGGGAAATAATTGCCGCCCTGCCTCAAAAGTGTGGGGCAGGGCGGTCACGACTGTCAGAAGTTAGACTTTTTGAATTCTTTCATATGCGTGGTGCTGCCGCCGTCGACAAGCACGTCTACGCCGGCAAGGTAGCCGTTGCGCTCGTCGGCAACCGTTGCAATTGCAAACCCCAATTCTTCGGGCTTGCCCATGCGCTTTTCTGCGGCCAGCGGTATGAGCATGCCGCCGTCCTTAGCTTCGAGGTTGCCCATATCGGTCGCAATCAGACCGGGGCTGAGTGACGCGACGCGGATGCCCTTTTTGCCATATTCAAACGCGCATTTTTTTGCGTACCAGACGACGAAATTTTTGGAGAGGGAATAGGCAAAGCCGCTGCGTTGATATCCCTCTTTTGCCAAAGACGCCTTTTTGAGCAGCTTGGCGACGAATTTGTCTTCGTCCGTCTCCGCAAAGGCGTACACCTTCTTATTGATGAGGAAAGAGGGGAGTATATACGCCGAATTGGACGCGATATCGACGATGACGCCGCCGTCCGTCATGAGTTTGGAAAATTCTTGATTTACATAGACGGTGCCGAGAGCGTTGACTTTGAGAATAGTCACGGGATCGGACATCGCCGGAGACAGCCCTGCGCAGTTGATCACCGTCTTGATTGTGCCGATCGACGCCGCGTATTCCGCCAATGCCTTTACGCTTTCGCGGCTCGAGGTGTCGCATGTCTTGAAACTCGCTTCGATGCCGAGAGCGGTCAGCTCGTCGACGGCTTTTTGCAATTTTGCTTCCGTTCTGCCGGAGAGGACAATGTGCCTGTCTTTGATCAGTTTGGCGGCTTCCAGCCCCATGCCGCTGCCACCGCCGGTGATTACGCAAACTTTGGTCATATATTTCTCCTTTTGCCCGTATCGGGCGCTGTTTTCAACTTAAATATATTACCGTACGCCGGCAATGTCAAGCATTTTTCGATTGAAGTTAAAAAATTAACAATATTAAAAATAATATGAACAAATGTTTGCAATTTTGAAACGGTCGGAGTATAATAGTCGTGTATGAGGACGATATTGCATTGCGACGCCAACAATTTTTATGCGTCGGTTGAGTGTGTGCTCAATCCGGGATTGAGAGACAAGTTTGTCGCGGTATCGGGCGATCCCGAGAAGAGGCACGGCATCATTTTGGCAAAAAACACAGCCGCAAAGGCCTGCGGCGTCAAGACGGGGGAGACCATTTGGCAGGCGAAGCTCAAGTGTCCGCAATTGATATGCGTGCCGCCGCATTTTGACAAATATGTCGAGTACAGCAGGCGCATCTTTGCAATCTACACTCAATACACGCAAAGGGTGGAACCGTTCGGCATCGACGAATGCTGGCTCGACGTCACCGACAGTCTCAAATTGTTGGGAAGCGGAGAAAAGATTGCCGAGGAGCTGCGCGAGCGTATAAAGCGCGAGGTAGGGGTCACGGTTTCAATCGGCGTGTCGTTCACCAAGGTGTTTGCAAAGCTTGGGTCGGACATGAAGAAGCCGGACGCGGTCACGGTGATTACGCCCGAAAATTTCAAGAGCAAGGTGTGGGGGCTGGACGCGTCCGAGATGTTGATGGTCGGGCGGCGTACCGCGGCGAAGCTCGCCGGGGTGGGCATACATACAATCGGCGATTTGGCGAATGCGGACGAGAGAGTATTGCACCGAATGCTCGGCGTCAACGGCGACAAGCTGCGCGCCGAAGCGAGGGGAGATGGTTCGGATGACGTCAGATTGTCGTACGAGACGGACGCCCCCAAGAGCATAGGCAACAGCACGACTTTGCCGCGAGACGTTGCGACGCGCGAAGAGGTCGAGAGCGTGGTGACCGCGCTGTCGGAGATGGTGGCGACAAGGCTGCGCAAACACGGCTTTGTAGGCAGAGGGATAGCGGTCGGGATTAAGTACAGCGACCTCACCGGCGAAGGCAAACAGCGAATTATCGCCGACACGGACTGTGCCGCGACAATCGCGCGCGAGGCGATGACGACGATTGACGCGATATATTCGTTCGGTGCGGACTTGCCGATTAGGGCGTTGTCCGTCACGATTTATGACCTCACGCCGTCGGATGCGGCGACACAGACGAGCATGTTCGACATAGATGCGGATAAACAACACAGGCTGGGAAAAACGCTTGACGCAATCAGGTCGAAATACGGCTATCTTGCTATCCGTTCGGCGAGCGTTTTGGCTAACGCGCCGCTATGCGAAGGACTTGTCGTCACCGACTTCAAACCCTTTGACAGAGGGCATACGGGATGATTGCGCCGACAAGATTCGGAGTCTGCGCGAGGGGGAGAGATTTTGAGAAAAATCAACCGATACACGCGCTTGTGTGCGCGCGAAAAATATTTATACTAAAACATTGTAAAAGCGCGCCGATTGTGCTATAATTGAGTAGTGATTGGGAAGCCGGTATAATAAGGAGAAGGAAATGCGCAAATCCAAAAAAGATCAACGCACGGAAAGCAATCGGCAAGAGGCTGCCGAACCGGCGAAAAAGTCCACATTTGCATACGGCTTGGCGCTGTTGAGCGCCTGCGTCGTCTTTGCTTTGATTACGCTGGGCGCTTTCGGTGGCGCCGGCGCGGTCGTCACAGACTTTTTGCTCGGGGTTTTCGGCTACGTTTTCTATGCATACATCGTCATAGGCGTCTGTTACGGCGTCATCTTGATGTTTGGCAAAAAGCCCACCGTCTCGAAGGGCGTTCGTTTTTTGTATGCGCTCGCGCTTGCGGCAATCATTGCGATGATTCATATGTACTCGTCACGCGGATATGCGTCGACGGGCTGGGGAGGGTATATCGCCTCATGCTACAACGGCGCGGACACCGCGGCAGGCGTGTTCGGCGCGATTTTGCTCTATTTCCCGACGAAGATATACGTTGCGGCGGAGATCTTGATCGGCCTCGTGCTGATCGGACTCATTGCGCTTTTGGTCGTCTCGCAGGTCGACCGCGAATTTTCTTTCAAATTGCGCAAGACGCGCGCGCCGCGCACAGGCAAAGAGACTTTGCGCGACGAGGTTGAGTCGGACGCAGACGAGCGTTCGCCGATGTATAACGGCACCGTTGACGGCAAAGAGCTGCCCGGCAAGGTGTCAAGGACGTTCGGTACAAGACCCACCGAATATACTCCGATTGAGAGGATGGACGTGCCCGAAGAAAAGACGGGCGATCTCAGCGAGGGCGACGAAATCAGCGACAGCGTCGTCGAAGACGCGCTCAGCGTATATCGCACTCGGCGCGAACAGGCAATGGACGCGCTCTACAAATCTCAAAGCGAGGTCAAAAAGCATGAGCCCGCCGAAGAACTCGCCCCCGAAGAGAGGGCGAGAAGGTCGATGGAGGCGCTTTACGGCGACAACGATTTGCCGATTCGCGTCGACCGCAGACGTACTTTTGACGGCGATGACGACGTATACAAGTCGTACAGCAGCACCGAGCGCATGCGCATTATGCGCGAAAATCAGAGGCGCATGCTCGAGGATTACAACGGAGAGAATGCGGATCAAAGCGAAGACGGAAGCGAAGTGATGGACGCGTTCAACGCGCTGTTGCGCGGCACAAGCGGCGCCGTCGACCAAGATCGGTCGGAAGAGGATACAAACAGCGATGTTCCCGAACAGCCCCTGCCGCCCGTCAACGACGAGCCGGAAGAGGTCGAGGATCTCAGCGCTCACAATCCCGAGCCGCTCGAAAGTTTTGTCGATTTCCTCAATAAGGACAACAAGAAGGAAGAGCCGCCCGTCATTCCGCCCATCGTCGTTACGCCCGATCCCCGGCCGATTGTGCCGAGGCAGGTAAAGCCCGTTGTTCCGACGCCGAAGCCGGAGCCGAAGCCCGAGCCTACGCCCGAGCCCAAGCCGGCGCCCAAACCGGTCAAGCGCGCCCCCTACAAGCCACCGCAACTTTCCGATTTGCGCGACTATGACGAGAACGTGGACGGAGGACTCGATTATGACGAAAAGAAGGAGAGCGTGGAGCGCTGTCTCGAGAACTTCAACATTCCGGCGAAGGTTGTCAACATCGTCAAGGGTCCGACGTTCAGCAGGCTTGAGCTCGACGTTCCGCCCGGGATCAGCGTCAACAAGATTCCGGCGCACTACAACGACCTGGCGATGGCGCTTGCGGTCGAGAGTCTGCGCATCGAAGCGCCTATTCCCAAAAAGAGATTTTGCGGCATAGAGATTCCGAACGAAAGGCGAGGCACCGTCAGTTTGAAGTCGGTCGTCGATTCGCCCGAGTTCAACACCAAAAAGAAGAAGGGACTGTATTTCGCCCTCGGTAAGGACATCGACGGCAATTGCTATGTCAGCGATCTTACGTCCTTCCCCCATGCGCTCGTTGCAGGCGGCACGGGGTCGGGCAAGAGCGTCTGCCTCAACTGCATGATTGTCAGCTTGCTGTACAGGTACACGCCCGACCAGCTCAGGATGATCTTGATTGACCCCAAGATGGTTGAGTTCAACATCTACAAGGATTTGCCGCATTTGGTCGTTCCCGAGATTCTCAGCGAGACGTCCAAGATGATCAACGCGCTCAAGTGGAGCATCGAAGAGATGAATCGTCGCTACGAGATGATGAGTCGCTACAAGCTCGCCAAGATCGACGACTACAACGAACTTGCCGAAAACGATCCGACGCTTCAGAAATTGCCGTATATCGTCATCATCATCGACGAGGTCGCGGACATCATGCAGTCCAAGGCAGGCAAGGAGTTCGAGGGCTTGGTCAAGACTTTGACCGCAAAGTCGCGCGCTTCGGGCATTCATCTCGTGCTTGCGACGCAAAGACCGTCCGTCGACGTCATCACCGGTACCATCAAGGCGAATTTGCCTACTCGTATCGCATTTGCGGTCACCCAGCAGGTGGACAGCAAGACCATTCTCGATATGGCGGGCGCGGAGAGGCTGCTCGGCAAGGGCGACATGCTCATCAAATTCGTTGACAAAAATCATCCCGTGCGCGTACAGGGCGCGTTTGTAGATATGCGCGAAGTCGCCGCCGTCGTCGACGAAGTCGTCGCAAACAACGAGGGCATTTTCGACCCCGAGATTGCCAATGTCATCGATGCGGTGCCTGCGGAAGAAGAGCCGCATTCGCCCTCGCAATCGGGCGCCGGCGGAGGCGGAGCCGCTCCTCTCGAGCAAGATCCGGCATTCATAGGAGCGCTTCAACTTGCGCTTGAAAACAAGGCGATCGGCAGGGGTATTTCAGTCTCCATGCTCCAGCGTAAGCTGTCTTTGGGCTTCCCCAAAGCCGCGAAGATACTCGACCAAATGGAAGAGCTCGGCTACGTCTCGGGGATGTCGCAGGGCAACAAACCTCGCGAAATTTACCTCACGCAAGAGATGTTCGACTCGCTTTACGGCGACGGCGACGGGGGCGGCGATGAATAGAGATATCGCCGTCGGCGTCGTGTCTCTCGGCTGCGACAAGAACAGAATCGACACCGAGGAGATGTTGGGACGGCTGGCGCAAGAGGGTTTTCGCTTTACTCGCGACGCCGCCGACGCCGATGTCATCATCGTCAATACCTGCGCGTTCATCGACAGCGCGAAGGAAGAGGCAATCTCGACGTTGCTCGAAATGGCGCAATACAAAGAGGAAGGCAAGTGCGCGTTTTTGATTGCCACCGGCTGTCTGCCGCAGAGATATATGTCACAGCTCAAAGAGGGCATACCCGAGGTCGACGCATGGCTGGGGACCGCCGGCTATGACAAGATTGCAGACGTCATCAGGCGGCTCTACGACGGCGAAAAAGGGGTGACGGTCGCCAACGACAAGGATGCGCGCTGTCCCGTTGCGCCGCGCATGCTGACCACGCCCGAACATTACGCCTATCTCAAAATAGCGGAAGGGTGCGGCAACAGATGTACATATTGCGCGATACCGTCCATACGCGGAGGATACACTTCGCGCCCGATTGAAAGCATAGTCGACGAGGCAAAGACGCTGATTGACGAGCATCCGCTCAAGGAACTCATCGTCGTCGCACAGGACGTGTCCCGTTACGGCGAAGATCTTTACGGCGAAAACAGGTTGATCGATCTGCTCGGAAAGCTGTGCGAATTGCCGGTGGAGTGGATAAGACTGCTCTATCTCTATCCCGAAAAGATCACCGATGAGCTGCTCGATTTCATCGATTCGCATCCAAAGATATGCCGCTATCTCGACATACCGCTGCAGCATTACAGCGACAGGGTCTTGAAGAGGATGAACAGGCGCATAACATCGGAGGGGATTGACGCATTGATCGCAAAGATTGCCGCGAGAGGCGGCTATACCCTGCGAAGCACGTTCATTGTCGGCTTCCCGGGCGAGACGGACGAGGACATCGAACTTCTCGAGGCTTTCCTCAAGCGCGCGAGGCTTGACAGATGCGGCTTTTTCGAGTATTCGGAAGAGGACGGCACGCCTGCGGCGAAGCTGCCGGACAAGGTGCCGGAAGAGGTAAAACACGCGCGCTTCGAGCGGCTTTACGCGCTTCAAGAAGGGATAATGTCCGATAAGGACGCTCACAAGGTCGGCTCCGTCTTGGAGGTGATTTATGAGGATATCGATTTTGACAACAACATGTTTTCGGGAAGGACTCGAGGCGACGCCCCGAGCGTCGACTCGGGAATCTTGTTCACGTCAGAGCGACCGATGGATGTCGGCGAGATTTGCCGCGTCAAAGTCACCGGCGCAAAGGACGGAATATTGACGGGAGAATGCATATGAGCAAACTCAATTTACCGACCAAAATTACGGTCACGCGCATCTTTGCCATACCGCTGATAGTGGTGCTCTATGTGCTTCAATGCGAGGTTCACAACCTCATCTGCATCGCCACGGCGCTGCTTTACATCATCACGTCTGCGACGGATTTTGTGGACGGACACATCGCGCGCAAGTACAACTTGGTCACAGATCTCGGCAAGTTTCTCGACCCGATTGCCGACAAAGTGGTGGTGTTGACAGGTGTGTTCATCGTCGCGGACGGAGGCATGATTTCGGTGCCGTATGTCGCGATGATTTGCGGCGTAATCATTGTCGCGAGAGAGTTGATTATCGGGCTTTTGAGACAGATTGCCGCAATCAAGAATTTCGTGCTTGCCGCCGACGGTCTCGGCAAGGCAAAGACGGCGACTACGATGACCGCAATCGGTACGCTGCTTTTTGTGCCGTGCGGCGGTACTTTCGGCGCGGTCATAATGTGGCTCGGTATGGTAGAATTGATCGTTGCCACAATCTTGACCGTATGGTCGGGCGTGCACTATGTCGTCGCCAACAAGGCGGTGCTTGCCGAAGACAAAGTCAATGACAAAAATTCGACCGACTCCGAACAGACGGGCGGCGATGTGCCTCAGGGCGATAGGGAGGAAAAATGAAAGAATACAAAAACGTCTGCGTGCTCAAAGTCTTTGAGCCTGACGACAAGATGCTCTCCGCCGTCGAAAAGGCGGCGCACGACAGAGAAGTCTGGGTTGACATCAAATTTACGGACGGCGACTGCGCGATTACCGTTGCGTCCGAACGCGACGAGGTTGCGTTCAACGATGCCGTCAAAGATATCTTCGCGATATGCGGCGACAAGCTCTATTCCGACAGCGGCGAATCGCTCGCCGAAAAGGCGGTGGAGACGCTCTCTGCCGCAGGCAAGACGGTCAGCGTCGCCGAATCGTTCACGGGCGGAATGATATGTTCGCTTTTGGTGGGCGTTTCGGGCGCGAGCGCAGTGCTCTATGAGGGAGCGGTCACATATTCCGCCAACGCCAAAATACGTCGTCTTCACGTCAAGGCGAGCACTTTGGAAAATTACGGCGCGGCAAGCAAGCAGGTGTGCGCGGAGATGCTCGACGGGCTGATTTCCACGCGCATGAGCGATTTTGCGGTCGCCACTACGGGGTGCGCGGGTCCCGACACGGACGAATTTGGCACTCCCGTCGGGAGATGCTATATCGGCGTCGCCGACCGCGAACGCAAAGAGATATTCGAATTGAATTTCGACGAGGAGCGCAACGGACTGCGCCGCCATGCGGCAAACACCGCATTGTGGACGCTGTTGCGTTTCGCGGAGAAAATATAAAATAAACAAAAGGGAAATATTGACATGGCAAAATCAGAAAACGAAGAAAAGAAGAACGCCGACAAGGCGGCGCTCATTCAAGACACAATCGCCAGGATTGAAAAGCTGTACGGCAAAGGCTCCATCATGAGGCTCGGAGACAAACAGATCGTCCCTGTCGACGTCATCAGCTCGGGCTGTCTCACACTCGATCTGGCGCTCGGCATAGGCGGTTGGCCGCGCGGAAGGATCGTCGAGATTTTCGGACCCGAATCCTCAGGTAAGACGACGGTCGCGCTGCATGCAATTGCCTCTTGCCAACAGGCGGGCGGCGCAGCGGCGTTCATAGACGCCGAGCATGCGCTCGACCCGATCTATGCCGAGAAGCTGGGCGTGGACATCAACAACCTCTATGTCTCCCAGCCCGACGACGGCGAACAGGCGCTCAACATCGCCGACGAACTCGTCAGGAGCACCGCGCTGGACCTCATTGTCATCGACTCGGTCGCCGCGCTCACTCCGCGAGCCGAGCTTGACGGAGAGATGGGGCAAAGCTCTGTCGGCGTGCAGGCGAGACTCATGTCGCAGGCTCTGCGCAAGTTGACGGGCATCATCAGCAAGTCCAACACCTGCGTCATCTTCATCAATCAGATCAGAGAAAAAGTGGGCGTGATGTTCGGCAATCCCGAGACCACTCCGGGCGGCAGAGCGCTCAGGTTTGGCGCGAGCGTGCGCGTGGATATCCGAAAGGGCGACGCAATCAAGGACGGCACGACGTTCATAGGCAACCGCACAAAGGCGAAGATTGTCAAGAACAAACTTGCGCCCCCGTTCAAGACCGCGGAGTTTGACATCATATTCGGCAAAGGCATCTCGCAATGCGGATGCGTGCTCGATCTCGCCGTGGAGAAGGGATTCATCACCAAAAAAGGTTCCTTCTTCAAGTACAATGACGACAACATCGGTCAGGGAAGAGAGAATACCGTGCAATATCTTTCGGACAATCCCGAGCTAGTCGACGAATTGATTGGCAAGATCAAGGAGAGCATAGCGGCAGAACGCAAATAAAAACCGCGCGTATTCGCGTGCGGCGCGCTTTTGTGTACCGCTATTGTTTGACATACCACATATTGTAGTATATAATAAATGTATGACCCCGATATAAGGGGCGCCGAAACTTTATAATTGAATAACAGGAGGTTAAAATGTTAAGCGACAATTTGGGCTTGACCTTCCTTCTTGGTGCGGATCTTACGGCATTGTGGATTGTTATTGCCGCGGTGGTTGCCCTCGCTGTGGGCTTCGTCATCGGCTGGTTGATATACAGAAACGTTGCGCGCAAATCGGTCGGTTCCGTAAAACAGGAATGCGACAAGTTGAGGGACGAAGCGAAAGCGGAAGCCAAGACCATTCTCAAAGAAGCCAAGGTAGAAGCCAAAGAAGAGCAGCAAAAACTCCGCGCGGAAATCGACCGCGAATCCAAGGAGCGCAAGGCGGAATTCAACCGTACCGAGCAGCGTCTCATCCAGCGTGAGGATCAGCTCGACAAAAAGGAAGCGGCACTCGACAAAAAGTCGGACGCTTTGGACGACGCCAAAAAGCAGATTGAACAAAAGCAATCCAAGCTCGACTCTTTGCAGCAGGAACTCGAAGGCGCGCATGCCAAGATCGTTGAAGAACTCGAAAAGGTCGCCGGTATGACGCAGTCGGAGGCGAAACAGATGCTAATCGACGAACTCGTCGACGAGGCTAAAAAGGACGCCGAGACAAAGGTCAGAGAGATTGAGCAGCAAGCCAAGGATGAAGCGGACAAAAAGGCTAAGAACATCGTGGGTCTCGCGATTCAGAGATGTGCCGTCGATCACGCTTCGGAGATTTGCACATCGGTAGTCGCTCTCCCCAACGAAGAGATGAAAGGGCGCTTGATCGGCAGGGTCGGCCGCAACATCCGCGCGATAGAGAATTCGACGGGCGTCGACTTGATCATCGACGATACTCCGGACGTGGTCACTATCTCTGGATTTGACGCGGTGAGACGCGAGGTCGCGAGATTGACGATTGAAAAGCTTGTCTCCGACGGCAGAATACATCCGGCGCGCATTGAAGAGACTGTCGAGAAGGTCAAAAAAGACCTTGACGCTCAGATGAAGCAGGCAGGTGAAAACGCCGCGTACGACGCAGGAGTGTTCGGACTTCATCCCGAGATCATAAAGCTTCTCGGCAGGTTGAAATTCCGTACCAGCTACGGTCAAAACGTGCTCAATCACTCTCTCGAAGTCAGCTATCTCGCAGGTCTTATGGCTTCCGAGCTCGGCGCGGACGTCAAAATCGCCAAGAGGGCGGGCTTGCTTCACGATATAGGCAAGTCGGTCGACCACGAATTCGAAGGCACTCACGTCACAATCGGCGTCGACATCGCCAAGAGATTCAAAGAGAGCAAGGCGGTCATTCATGCGATTGAGGCGCACCACAACGACGTGGAGCCGAAGACGCTTGAGGCAATCGTCGTGCAGGCGGCAGACGCCATCTCGGGCGCAAGACCGGGCGCGAGACGCGAGTCTATCGAGAACTATGTCAAACGTCTCGAAAAGTTGGAGGGCATTGCCAATTCCTTTGCGGGAGTCGAGCAGTCTTTTGCCATTCAGGCGGGCCGCGAGATTCGCGTCATCGTCAAACCCGAAGAGGTCAACGATGCGCAGACCACATTCATGGCAAAGGAAATCGCGAAAAAACTCGAGGCGGAACTCGATTATCCCGGACAAATCAAAGTCAATGTCATCAGGGAGTTGCGCAGGGTCGAATACGCGAAGTAACAAATGTCAAAGCGCCGTACACGCAAGTGTGCGGCGTTTTTGCATGCTCAAAGGAAAAGAATTGCAATCAACTTTGGCAAAATGACGCAAAAAACAATCAAGACAAGCGCATAGATTGCAAGCGATATCCCTGTTTTGATCAATGCGTCGGCGAGCGGTTTGCGGCAGGTCATCGCGGCGTTTTTGGCAAGTCTGCATCCCGATGTGGCGCCGATTGTACACGCGATAAGAAATATTGCCGCGGCCGCGACAGGTATGCAAAACAAGATCAGCGATACAATCCCCGTCGCGAGCGCCGTATTGCACGAGCCGACCGCGAGCATGCCGAAACGGTAGCCGAGATAGACCGACCACAGTGCGGACAGCGCGGCGAGTTGCCGTTTGAATGCGGTCAGATATGCAAGCGCCGCGCCGATTACCCCAAGTGCGAGGCATTTGAAAAAAGCTCCGGACGCGGAATATTCGCCTAATTTGAGCGCCTCGAGCAGATTGAGCGCGGAATAGTCTTCAATCTTGACCGCGACCGCGACGCCTATTGCCGTGCCTACGACAAAGCATGCGGAAGCGATCAACAGAGACCTCGAATTCGTCGCAATCAGGTCGCGCGCGCAATTGGATGCGTATCGCATGTCAAGTTTGAATTTCATACAAATAATCTATGTTCGAGCGGCGGCGATATGCGTAATTTTGACATAATTCGATATGCCGCCGACGTCGGGTTTACATGGAGGGGAATGAATGAAGGTTGCGCGAGTGCATAAAATTATGCGAAAGAGACAAATTATGCGCATACCGATGTATGCAAACCGGCGAGCTCGCCAAGAGATAGCACGTTTTTTCGCGTAAATAGCTTTGGATGCGAATTTGTCTTGAAACAAAGGCAAAGCGGTGATATAATGTAAATATGAAGACAGTCTATTTGCTTGTAATCGACGCGTTCGGCGTCGGAGGCGCTCCCGACGCCGCCGCTTACGGCGACGAAGGCAGCAATACCTATCGCGCTGTAGCGCCCTATCTCAACACCTATTTTCTCGACAAGATGGGGCTGAAGCTCGCCGCCGGAGAAAACTATGACGGCGGTCTTGTCGGCATGTGCGGCAGAATGACCGAAAAGTCTAAGGGCAAAGACACCAATACCGGACACTATGAACTTGCCGGGCTGGTCGTCGAAACGCCTTGGAAGACCTATCCGAACGGCTTCCCCGACGATGTGATAAAATCGCTTTGCGATGCGTGGGGAGTCAGTGGGGTGCTCGGCAATTGCGCCGAGAGCGGAACGGAGATTATAAAGAGGCTCGGTGACGAGATGACTTCTACGGGCAAGCCGATTGTATATACGTCTGCGGACAGCGTACTTCAAATTGCCTGCAATGTCGACGTCGTTCCGCTTGAGAAGCTGTATGAGTATTGCGAAAAGGCGCGGAGCATTATGACAGGCGAGCACAATGTGGGCAGAATCATCGCGCGGCCGTTCCTGCCGGACGGAAAGGGCGGTTACTATCGCACCGAGGACAGAAAAGACTACGGCGTCGCGCCGTTCGGAAAGACATTGCTCGACATACTTTGCGAACATGGGAAAGAGGTGGCGGCAGTCGGCAAAATCAACGACATTTTTTGCGGCAGAGGCGTCACTATGAACTTGGGCGGACACACAAACGAAGAGGTGTGGGAGAGGGTACTCGGCTATCGCGAACAGCGAGACGGGCTCGTCTTTGCCAACTTTGTTGAGACGGACATGCTTTACGGCCATCGCAACGATGTAAAAGGATATGCCGACTGTCTCAACGCATTTGACGAACGTCTTGGCGAATTGATAAGCAGACTTGATTATGAGGACGTCATCATCGTCACCGCCGATCACGGCTGCGACCCCTCGACGCCGAGCACCGATCACTCACGAGAGGCAGTTCCGCTCCTTGTATATGGCAGTAGGGTGGAGCCGGGATATATAGGCGAACTTCACGGTTTTGACCATGTCGCGAGGCTTGTGCTCAATATTTTGGGCGAAAAGGGCGCGACTTTCAATTGAAAACAGACAGAATTTTGTATGTATAAATATTCATAGTTATTCATATGAGACTTTTCTTTTATATAATTTAATTCCTATAATGTCTCAAAATAATTAAAAATACGTAAAATTACAATATGTATAAATATTCATAAATTAAACTTGACGACAAAATTCGACTTGAAACACTCCCTTTTGAGAGGGTACAATCAAAATTGCTGTTGCAAAATATCGCAATATATTGTATAATTAAATTACAAAATAAATTGTTATCGTCAACATCTTGTGTTTTTTGCTCGATGTCGGCGTGGGATATAAAATGAAACAGTTCATACATGAGGGCTACAGAGGGTACGACCTGTGGCTCACTGTTTGGGACGACGTGCAGTCGCCCAAGGCGGTCGTACAGATTTTTCACGGCATGGCGGAACACATCGGAAGATACGCGCACTTTGCCGAATATCTCAACTCTTTGGGATACATCGTCATCGGTGACGATCACAGGGCGCACGGCAGGACCGCCGGCGAAGGCAAGCTTGGCACCGTTCCCGAAGGCGATTGTTTTGAAGACACGATACAGGATGAGATTCTCATCTCCGAATATGTCAAACACGAATACGGCTTGCCTTTGATTGTCTTCGGGCACAGTTACGGGTCGTTCATAGCGCAAGGGTACATACAGCGTGCGAGCGCCGATATCGTAGGCGCGGTCCTTTGCGGCAGCGCTTGTCAATCGGGCGCGCCCGTTGCGCTGGGCAAGTTTGTGGCGTCCGCGCAGGTGGCGTTGCAGGGCAAGGACAAGCCGGCGGAGCTCATTCGCAAGCTCACTTTCGGCGCTTACGACGCCAAGTTCAAGTCCGAGCGCAAACCCTTCGCGTGGGGCAACCGAGACGATGCGGAGAGAGAAAAATATCTTGCCGACAAATTTTGCGATTTTACGATGTCGGCGGGATTTTACAAGTCCTTCTTCAGCGGGCTGTCCAAGCTCTACAAAAATTCCGCGCTCAGCAGCATTCGCAAGGATTTGCCGCTGTTCATCATCAGCGGGGACAAGGATCCCGTCGGCGGTATGGGCAAGCTGGTTGCGAAGCTCTATGACAAGTATGTCTCCGTCGGCATGACCAAGGTTTCGATGAAGCTCTACAGCGACGCGAGACACGAAATTCTCAACGAACTCAACAAGGAAGAGGTCTATTCCGACGTTGCCGACTTCTTCGAGACTTGTCTCGAGACTTTGGCGGAATAATTCGGAGGATAAATGGCAAAGGAAAAACTCAATGTCGCAATCGAAGACGATTACGACGCAAATTCACTCAAAGTCCTCGAAGGGCTTGAAGCGGTGCGCAAGCGCCCCGGTATGTATATCGGCGGCACGGGCAGCAGGGGCATGCACCATATCCTGTGGGAGATCATCGACAACAGTATCGACGAGATCACCAACGGGCACGGTTCGCATATCGATATCACGATTTATCCCGACAACAGCGTGAGCGTAAAGGACGACGGCAGAGGCATTCCCGTCGACATTAACACTCAATACGGCATCACCGGCGTCGAAATGGTGTTCACCAAGTTGCACGCCGGCGGCAAATTCGACAACACGGAATACAAGACGTCGGGCGGTCTGCACGGCGTGGGCGCGAGCGTCGCGAACGCGCTGTCCGAATGGCTGACGGTCAAGGTTTACAAAAAGGGCGTCGAATATACGCAGGAATTCTATTCGCCCGAGATCAACGGCGAAATCAAAAGCGGCATAAAGAAGGGTGAGATGACCTCCGCGCCGTGCGACAAGAAGGCGTGCGGTACGCTGGTCACGTTTTTGCCCGATTCGAGGGTGTTCAACGAGGAGAAGTTCTCGTTCGACACCATCGCGCGCAGGTGCCGCGAGCTCGCCTATCTCAACAGCAATCTGCATGTCTCCGTCACCGATCTTCGCTCGACGAACGACAGCGGTGAGCCGCTTTCCGTCGCCTATCACTTCGAAGGCGGTCTGCGCGACTTTGTGCTCGGCAACGTCGCCGAGGGCGGCAAGACGGCAATCTATCCCGATCCCATCTATGTGGAAAGAAAGACGGACGATCTCGAGATGATGCTCGCCGTCATTCATACCGAGGACTACGCCGAGAGTGTGTTCAGCTTTGTCAACAACATTCCGACCACCGAGGGCGGAACGCACGAAGCGGGCTTCAAGTCGGGCTATACCAAGGCTTTCAACGAATACGCGAGGTCGCACAACATACTCAAGGACAAGCAGGCGAATCTTCTCGGCGAAGACTATCGCGAGGGTATGACCGCGGTGCTTGCAATCAAGTTGCGCGAAGTTCAATTCGAAGGACAGACGAAGACTAAACTCGGCAATCCCGAGGTCAGACCGGCTGTCGAGAACGCGCTCGTCGATCTGCTCGGAGATTGGCTCAACAAGGCAAAAAAAGAGACGATTGACGCCATTTTCACCAAGGCGCAGCAGGCGGCAGCGGTCAGGCTCAAGACCTCCAACGACAAGGAGACTATGCGCCGTCTCAACAAGATGACTTCGAGCGCACTTGTCGGAAAGCTGTCCAATTGCACCGGAAGGAAGCCGGAGTTCAACGAATTGTTCATCGTTGAGGGCGACTCTGCGGGCGGCAGCGCAAAGCAGGGGCGCGACAGGCGATTCCAGGCGATTTTGCCGCTCAAAGGCAAGCCGCTCAACGCCGAAAAGAAACGTATCAATCAAATTCTCGACAACGAAGAGATGGCGTCAATCATCAATGCGCTCGGAGCCGGGCTCGGACGCGATTTCAACGTCGAAAATCTCAAATACAACAAAGTGATTATTCTTGCAGACGCGGACCAGGACGGCGCGCATATCCGTGCGATTCTGCTTACGTTCTTCTATCGCTACATGAAAGAGTTGATTATGGACGGGCACGTCTATATCGGCATGCCGCCGCTGTACCGCATAAGCGACAGGAACGGCACTCGCTACGCGTATGACGACGCCGAACTCAAGACGATGCTCGAGAGCGCCGCGCGCGGCTATACACTGCAGAGATACAAGGGTCTCGGTGAGATGAATCCCGAACAGCTTTGGGAGACGACCATGGATCCGTCAAAGCGCACGCTGATGCGCGTGACGATTGAGGACGCGTCCGAAGCCGAGAGCCGCATTGCTGTCCTAATGGGCGACAATGTCGAGGCAAGACGTGAATATATCTATGAAAACGCCAACTTCAACAAGGTGGACGGGTTCAAGGAGCTGAAGGACTGACATGGCAAAAAAAGAGGAAAAATTCGAGGACAAATCGATCATAATCGAAGACAGCATCGAAGACATAATGCATGCGTCGATGATGCCGTATTCCGAGCATGTCATCCTTGACAGAGCTCTGCCGCGCGTTGAGGACGGACTCAAGCCCGTCCAACGCCGCATATTGTACGCGATGAGCGAACTCGGCAACACTCCCGACAAGCCGCACAAGAAGTCGGCGAGAATCGTCGGCGAATGTCTCGGCAAATATCATCCGCACGGCGACATCAGCGTCTATGACGCGATGGTCAGGCTTGCGCAGCCGTTCAACACGCGCAATCTGCTCATCGACGGTCACGGCAACTTCGGCAGCGTGGACGGCGACAGCGCCGCCGCGATGCGTTATACCGAGGCGAGACTGACGCCGCTCGCGATGGAGATGCTTCGCGACATAGACAAGGAGACGGTCAGCTTTTCGCTCAACTTTGACGACACGCTTCAAGAGCCGGATATGTTGCCGTGCAGATTTCCCAATCTGCTCGTCAACGGCGCGATGGGCATCGCCGTAGGTCTTACGACCAACATTCCGCCGCATAACCTCGGCGAGGTCATTGACGGCATCGTCGCCTATATCGAGAACAGCCGCATCACCTTGAAAGAGATGATGAAATATATTCCGGCGCCCGACTTCCCGACGGGAGGCGTAATCATAGACGGCGAGGGCATCGAGCAGGCATACGCGACCGGCAAGGGCAGAATTGTCGTCAGGGCGCGCGCGTTTGTCGAAAAGGACGGCGACAAGGATATGATTGTCATCACCGAGCTTCCTTACCAAAAGAACAAGGCGCAGCTGCTGCAAAAGATCAACGAATTGCGCGAAAAGAAAAAGGAAGTGTTCGGCGGCATTACCGATATCATTGACGAGTCCGACCGCAACGGTCAGCGCTCCGTAATCAAATTGCGCAAGGGCGTGGACGGAGAGAAGACGCTCGCCGCGCTGTTCAAGACAACGGGGCTTGAGGACGTGTTCTCGGTCAATATGGTAGCGATTGCTGGCGGAAAACCGCGCCAAATGGGCTTGCTCGAGGTCATAGCTCACTACACCGAATACCAAAGACAGATTATCTATCGCCGCTCGCAATTCGAATACAACCAAGCCAAGCGGCAAGAGCACATTCAGCAAGGCAAGTTGATTGCGGTCAACAATATCCGCCGCGTTGTCGACATCATTCTCAATTCGGATACGGACAACGAGGCAAAGGAGCAGATCAAGCGCGAATTCTCCCTGACCGAAAGGCAGGCGGTCGCAATCCTCGAGATGAAGCTCAAACAGCTCAAGAAAGTGGACGCACGCAAGCTTGAAGAGGAGATTGCCGAACTCGGCAAAAAGATTGGCGAACTCGAGTCGATACTGTCGTCAAAGCGCAGACAGCTGTCTGTCGTCAAAAAGGAATTGCTCGAGATCAAGCGCAGATATGCGGACAAGCGCCGCTCGGAGGTCATTTCTCCCGACAAGGTCACAATCGCGACAATCGATCCGAATGCCAAGATAGAGCGTTCGGGAGTGCTCGTGCTCACGCAGGACGGATTCGTCAAATTCATGGGAGAGAAAAACTATCGCCTGGCGTCCAAGAGTGTGGTCAATTGCGCGTCTGCCGATCTTGTAAGGCAGGTGCTCAAATGCGATAATTCCGCCAATCTCATCGGCTTTACGCGCAAGGGGCTTGCCGTCGTGTT
>NHCFR05603__coassemble_717_pt1 | contig 19942 bp, 10 predicted proteins | sample NHCFR05603__metabat2_high_PE_018 | metagenome-assembled genome bin NHCFR05603 | reverse complement strand
TTTGCTCTCGAGCGAGGTCAATTCGTGATAGTGCGTCGAAAAGAGCGTCTTGCATCTAATCTTGTCCGTCACCGCCTCGAGCACCGCCTTTGCAATCGAAAGCCCGTCGAACGTCGACGTACCTCTGCCGATCTCGTCGAGAATGAGCAAGCTGCGCATCGTCGCGTTTTGCAATATAGTCGCGACTTCGACCATCTCGACCATGAACGTACTCTGTCCGTAAGCGACGTCGTCCGACGCGCCGATTCTGGTGAATATGCGGTCCGTGATTGCAATTTTTGCGGACGTCGCCGGCACAAAGCAACCGATGTGCGCCATCAAAGTAATCAACGCAACCTGCCGCATATACGTGCTCTTGCCTGCCATGTTGGGGCCTGTGATGACCATCGTGCGGTTTTGGCCGCAATCCAGCTCGGTGTCGTTGGGTACAAATGCGCCGCTCGGCAGTAAAGACTCGACAACGGGATGCCTGCCGCTTTCAATCTCGATGACCTCGGTATTGTCATTGATGACCGGTTTGCAATAGTCGCAGTCGCCGGCAAGCTTTGCAAACGACAGCAACGTATCCGCGACGGCGACCGCCCTCGCCGTAGATTGAAGAGACGGAATCGCCTGCAATATCTCCAGCTTGAGCTGTTCGTACAACGCGATTTCAATCTCGATTGCGCGGCTTTCGGAATTGAGAATTTTGTCCTCAATCTGTTTGAGCTCTTCTGTGATGAAGCGTTCGCCCGTAGTCAACGTCTGCTTGCGAACATACCTGATCGGCACCTTGTCGAGCGCGCCCTTGCTGACCTCGATGTAGTAGCCGAAAACTTTGTTGAAGCCGACTTTGAGCGTCTTTATCCCCGTCGCCGCGCGTTCGTCGCTCTCCAGCTTTGCAAGCCAATTCTTGCCTTCGGTTTTGGCGTTGCGGAAACCGTCGAGTTCACCGCTGAAACCTTTGCGTACAAAGCCGCCGTCCTTGGTCGTAGCCGGCGGATTTTCGTCCAGAATGTAGAGTATCCGCGCCCTCTCGTCGACAAGCGGAAAGATGTTGTCTGCAAGTTCGACGAGATAGCGGTCCCCCGTGGACGCCAAAAAGTTTTTGATTTCGGGCATTGGCGAGAGGGATTGCGCTATCGCGATGAAGTCCCTCGGCGACGGGTTGCCGTAGACAATCTTGGAAGCGAGCCTCTCGAGATCTTTGACAAGCGCAAACAATTCGTCGAGATTACTCCTCACCCTCGCGCCTTTCACCAACGCCTCGACGGCGTCGAGTCTCTTGTTAATCTCCTTTGAGTCGCGCAAGGGCTGTTCCAGCCAACGACGCAGATTGCGCGCTCCCATAGACGTTCGCGTGCGGTCGAGGACTTTGAGAAGCGTGCCTCTCCTGCTTGCGTCGCGAAGATTTGCGGTGAGCTCGAGATTGCGGCGCGTGTTGGAGTCCAATATCATATAGCGGCTGCCGCGCACGAGTTTGACGTCTTTGATGTGAGTGAGCGCGCGCTTTTGAGTCTCCTCGAGATAGAGACACAGCGCTCCGACCGATTGATAGCACAGCTTTTGATTGCCGAATTCGTACTTTTGGAGATTGTCGACCCCGAATTGCTTTTTCATTGCCGCGGCGCCGTTGCTCTCGGTGAATATCCAATCGTGGTAGCGTTGGACGGGCGCGAAGCGCGACTTGCGCATATCCGGCAATTCGCGCGCCTTCTCGGCGGCGAACTCGTTGGCGATAATCTCTGCCGGCGCGATTGTCGTCAACATGTCCTCAATCGCCGCAAAGTCGCCGTAATCGCTCTGCAAGACGTTGAACTCGCCCGTCGAGACGTCGACCCATGCGAGAGAATACGCCTTGTCGTTCATCACAAGACAGGCAAGATAGTTGTTCATTTTGTCGTCGAGAATGTCGTCTTCAATCACGGTACCCGGGGTAATCACCCTGACCACGTCGCGTTCGACAAGTCCTCTCGCCTGCGGCGCGGACAGCTGTTCGCAAATCGCGACTTTGTAGCCGGCGCCTATCAATTTTGAGATGTAGCCGTCGACCGCATGATAGGGGACGCCGCACATCGGCGCGCGCTCTTCAAGCCCGCAGTCTCTTCCCGTAAGCGTGAGGTCGAGGACCTCGCTGCACAGCTTTGCGTCCTCGAAAAACATCTCGTAAAAATCCCCGAGGCGGAACATCAAGATTGCGTCCTTGTACTTCTCCTTTACCTCGAGATAGTATTTCATCATCGGTGAAAGAGCCATATTTCCTCCTATACCCTCGTCCCGAAAAGCGACGCCGATTGAGAGCGCGTCACCTTTATGTCGCAAAATTCGCCGACAAGCCCCTCGTGCCCGTCAAACGTGACCATTCTGCCGCTGTCCGTCCTGCCGCAAAGCAAGCGCTTGCCGTCCTTTTCGACGACGTCTTCGCACAGCACCTTGTAAATTCCGCCGACGTAGCCGTCGGAGAGACGGCGCGTGACCGCGTTTTGCTCGGCAATCAACTTCATGATTCTGCGTTTGGACACCTCTGCCGGAACCTGCGGCATAGACGCCGCCGGCGTACCGCGGCGCGGCGAATAGACGAACGTAAACGCGTTCGACCAACCGACGCGGCGTACCATGTCCAAAGTGTCCTCAAAATCCTCCTCTTCTTCGTACGGAAAGCCGACCATGAGATCGGTGGTGATTCCGCAATCGGGCATCTTGGCGCGTATCTTGTCGACGATTGAAAGATAGTCGTCTCGAGTATAGCGCCTGTTCATCAATTTGAGTATCTTGTTCGACCCCGACTGCAACGGCAAATGGATGTTGTTGCAGATGTTGGGGCTCTGCGCGACAATGTCAATCACCTTGTCGTCCATATCCTTGGGATGAGAAGTCATGAAGCGGATGCGATGTTCGCCCGAATACTTTGCAAGATCCTCGAGCAATTCTGCAAAGCCGTACCCGTCCGCCCTGTCGTTGCCGTAAGAATTGACGTTTTGACCGAGCAGCGTCACCTCTTTGTAGCCGTCGGCAAGCGCCTTTTCAAATTCGGCAAGGATATCTTGACGGGCGCGGCTGCGTTCCCTGCCTCGAACGTACGGCACGACGCAATAGGTGCAAAAGTTGTTGCAGCCGTACATGATGTTGATCCAAGCGTTGGTGCCGCTCGTGCGATAGTACGGCACGTCCTCGACGATCGCGGGGCGCGGATTGTCGTCAATCTCGACGTGTTTGGAATGCGTAGCGAGCGCGTCGGCAACAAGGTCGCCTATCTTTTCGATGTTGCTCGTGCCGAGCACTATGTCTATGAACGGGAACTTTTTGCGAAGCGCAAGCCCTGCGCCGTCCTGCTGCGTCATGCAGCCGACGACCGCAATCACAGCTTGGGGATTGTCTTTTTTCAGTTGTTTGAAACGACCGATCTGCCCGATTGCCTTGCGTTCGGCGTTGTCGCGAATGCAACAGGTGTTGAAGATTACGACGTCGGGCTCGCCCTCGGTGCACTCGGAAATGCCGCGAGCCTCCAAAAGCCCGGCAATTTTCTCCGATTCGTGAACGTTCATCTGACAGCCGTATGTGATTATCCGATATTTCGACATGGGTATATTATAGCGCATGCGCGCGCAAAAGACAACGCTTTGCCGCGTATTGCAACTAATTTGTGTTGTCGCACACAATATCCGTATGAGCAGAAACGGCAAAACCAAGACAAGCGCGGTAACACGACTGTTTTTTGCAATCGCGCTGACGGGATTGATAGCGACCTTGGCGCTCGCGACGATAGGCTTTTGGTATCTCAATTCGGGTGAAGACGTAGACTTCGACAAACTCAAAACCGCCGCAGAGGCGCCCAAAATCTATGCGGCGAACGGCGAACTCGCGAGATATTGCGCGCTTCAAGACGGATATGCCGCCTCGAACGAGATACCGAGGCTTGTCAAAGACGCATTCATCGCCGTGGAGGACAAGCGATTCTACTCTCACAACGGCATAGACTATATACGCCTCGCAGGAGCGGCAATCGGCAACATCAAAAGCGGCTCCTTCGCCGAAGGCGGCTCGACAATCACACAGCAACTAGCGAAAAACATTTATCTCTCCTCCGAAAAGAGCTTGGAACGAAAACTTCGCGAAGCGAAGATTGCCGTTACGCTCGAAAAGAACTTCTCAAAAGAACAGTTGCTCGAATACTACCTCAACATGCTCTATTTCGGAAACGGCGAATACGGCGTAAAGAATGCCGCGCGCCGCTATTTCGACAAAGAACTCGATGAACTGAACGTACTCGAAGCCGCAGCGCTTGCCGCGACTGTAAAGGCTCCGTCAAAGGTCAATCCGCTGTGCGATTCCGCCTCGCTTATCGATCGAGCAAGACTTGTGACCGACTTGATGTATGAACAGGGCTTGATTGACGAAAACAGTCATAATTTGGCTAAAAACAGTCAAATTATTATAAAAAACGTGCTAAACGAGAATACTTTGGATCAAATTTATTTGAGTAACGCACTCTCCGAAGCCTCCGATATCCTGGGGATAGACGAAAGAGAACTCGTCGCAAAGGGCTATTCCGTCTTCACTTACCTCGACTACGAAGTCCTCGACTCGCTTGCAGACTCTTGCAGTCTGAAGGATGAAGACGGCCTTTTCACCGCGATATCGGCAGATGTCGAAAGTCGCGCCGTCGACGCAATCTGCGCCGACTTCACTTTTGACATATCTTCGTTTGCTCGTCAAAGCGGATCCACACTCAAGCCTCTCGTCGCCTATGCCCCCGCGTTCGATTGCGGTCTTTTGTCCCCGGCAAGTATTCTTGACGACTCCCCGACCGACTTCGGCGATTATGCTCCGTCTAATTACGGCGGCGTTTACAACGGCGACGTCTCCGCGAGATATGCGCTCTCGCACTCTCTCAACATTCCGGCCGTTAGCGTTTTGCGAAGCGTCGGTGTGTCGGAAGGCGCGTCAGCACTGGCTAAGATGAATATCGATTGCGGCGATCCGTCGCTCTCTCTCGCTCTCGGCTCAACCGAAAGCGGAATTACGTTTGACAAATTGCTCGGCGGCTACGTCACGCTCGCGTCGGGCGGCGAATATGCGTCCCTCTCGCTTGTATCCGCGATCTCCGATGCGGACGGAAATGTGATATATAGGAGAAATATCCGCACGAATCGCGTATATTCGCCACAAAGCTGTTATCTCGTGACCGACTGTCTGCGCGACTGCGCAAAAGACGGCACAGCCAAAAAGATGTCTCCTCTCGATTTCCCGATTGCCGCAAAGACCGGCACTGTCGGCGACGAAAACGGCAACAACGACTCGTATTGCGTCGCCTACACTCCTGCGCGCGCGGCTCTGTTTTGGATAGGCAGCGAGGATTACGGCTCTTACGTTACCACGTCCGGAGGCGGTTTGCCGACTATATTCGCACGCGAATTCTTCGAAGACATAGGCTCCTCCGGCGGCGATTTTGCCGTCCCGGACGGAATTGTCGAAGTCCGTCTCGATTCATACGATCTCGCGCACGGACGACTTGCGTCTGCGTCGAGATTCGCGCCCGAATATGCGTGCACCAAAGAGCTGTTTGACAAAAGATATATTCCAATCGAGTCAAACGACTCTTACGACGCGCCTCAAGCCGAACATGTCCAAATAATTCAAGACGGCGATGCGGCGGTAATCACATTCATCGCCGACCCGAGATTGTGTTATCGCGTCGTCAAAAAGGGATTTTTGTCAAAAGACATGCTCCTCGCCGACATATCCGACCGCGAAGGTACGGTGACGATAACCGTCGGCGCAAGCTCGCTCTTCCCGATCTCGTACGTCGTCATTCCATACTATCTCGACGATACGGGCAAAGAGACAATCGGCGAAGCGACGGTGTTGCGGCAATAAAAAAGCCCGAGCATTGCTCGGGCGATGCGGCTCAATATCTGCCGATCTCTATCTTTTCGATGTTCTCGATTGCCTTGTCAATCAACTCGTGAAGATTTTCTATCAGCGCTTGCTCCTTGCGAGCGGTCGCGACCGACGGCTTAATCACAGGATTTCGCGGCAAAAACACCGTGCAGCAATCTTGAAATGGAAGTTCGCTCAACTTGTACGTGCCGATTTGCGACGCCGTATCCATAATCTCGTATTTGTCCATGCCGATAAGCGGACGGAACACGGGCAGCGACTCAACGGCGTCCTCTGTCACGGTGAGACTCTCAAGAGTCTGCGAAGCGACCTGCCCCAAGCTCTCGCCCGTAATCATCGCGCCGCAGCCGTTTTCCTTTGCGACGCGCTCGGCAATCATAATCATGATGCGGCGCATAATTGTGATCATATAGTCGGGTCTGCACTTCTCGTGGATCGCGAATTGGATGTCGGTGAACGGCACGACATAGAGGTCGATTGGTCCGGCGTAACCCGTGAGCACATGCGCAAGATCGACGACTTTTTGCTTTGCCTGTTCGCTCGTATACGGGAAGGAATGGTAATGAATCGCCTTAATCCTCATTCCGCGCCTTGCCATGCGATAGCCGGCCACGGGCGAATCGAATCCGCCCGACAAGAGCAGCATTCCGCAACCCGAACAGCCGACCGGCATGCCCTGCGCACAGTCCTCTACCGTCGCGAAGACATATGAGAAGCCGTTTTCGCGGATATCCACCTTGATGTTGAGCTCGGGGTGCGACAGGTCGACTTTGTATTCCGGACGCCTGTCAAGCACATATCCGCCGAGATCGGCGCCTATCTGCGCGGAATTCTTTTCCAAAGATTTGTCAGCGCGGTTGACCGTGACGCGGAAGGTCGTTTTGCCCTCCGACGCAAATGTCATCATCGCCTCGCCGATCGCATCGTAGTCGGTGCGCACCTTGTACGCCTCGCTGAGCGAGTGCAGACCGAACACCCTCTTCAGACGCTTTTTGAATTCTTCCGTTTCGCCCTCGTCGAAGTCCTCGATATAATAGCGGTTGTGCGTTTTGGCGAAAGTGTAAATCAAGCCGCCGAGCGCCGCCTTTATGTTCTCGATGAGCAGCTTTTCGAAGTAGCTGCGGTTCTTGCCTTTGAGAAAAATTTCTCCGAAACGTAACAACAATACCTTTTGCATTTTATATCCTCGCATATTTTTCCAAAACTTTGCGGCAGTCCGCAAGCGCGTCGCAGAACGCCGCGATGTCCTCTTCGCTCTCGGTCCCGTCGAGACTGACGCGGATAGCCCCCTCGGCATAGCCGCCCTTCAAGCCGAGCGCGTCGGGAATGCGCTTTTGAGCCTTTTTGGACGAACAGGCGCTGCCGGTACCGACCAAAATTCCCTTCTTTTCGAGCGAGTGCACCATCACTTCGCCGCGCACGTCCGAGAACGCAAAGTGAAATATGCCGCCCGCACTGCGCTCTATGTCGGTGGTTATCCGCACCTTTTCTCCGAAATTGGTACGCAAAAATCCGTCAATCGTGCGCTTGTGAGCCGCGCATACTTCCGCCTTTTGAGCGCGAAGTCCTTTGCCTTTTGCAACCGCGGTTGCAAATGCGGCGATCCCGGGCACGTTTTCGGTGCCGGAACGCAGATTGAATTCCTGCCCTCCGCCGTAAACGAACGTCGACGGATTGACGCCCGGCGCAAGGTAGAGCGCGCCTACGCCCTTGGGGCCGTGCACCTTGTGCGCGCTGACCGTATAGAGATCGATCGCACTGCCGGCAAGCGTCGTCGGCACTTTGAGAAACGCCTGCACTCCGTCACTGTGGAATATGCAACGCGGACAACGCCTTTTGACCTCGGCGGCGATCCTTTTGACATCGTTGAGCGCGCCGGTCTCGTTGCAGACATGCATCACCGAAACAAGCACGGTATCCTCGTCGATAAGATCGTAAAGTCTGTCCTCGAGCACCGCGCCGCTCCTGTCACACTCGGCGACTTTGAGCGCATACCCTTCCGCTTCGAGCGCCTTTGCGGTGTTGAACACCGCGGCGTGTTCGAGCGCAGACACGATCACCGTCCCCTTCTTACGCTTCAAACAGCAGCGCAGCGCGATGTTGTCGCTCTCGCTCCCCGACGCCGTGAACAGCAAATTCGCTCCGTCGGGCGCGCCCAGCGCGGACAATATCGTCTTGCGCGCGGCGGCGACGACGTGAGCGTTCACCCCCGCCGGCGCATAGTATGCCGACGGATTGAAAAATTCGTCCACTCCGTATTTGCGGAAGTCTTCAAGACATTCGGGATACATCGCCGTGGTCGCGGCATTGTCCAAATAGATCATTTCACTCCTTTGACGAAAGCGCGTCGACAAGCGCAAGCATATAGTCGTTGAGCGCGAGCGCATATTTCCGTCCGTCCGATAATTTTACCATATAAAACGCGCAGTCGCAAGGATCGGGAGCCAATTTGGGACAATTTTCGTCCGCGTCCGCGCACATTTCGAATTCGCCGCGGCGCAATTCGAGCATCTTCACGCTCTTGTGCGGATGTTTGAGAACGATTGCGACTCCGTCTCGGCAAAACTCATACACCCATGTCCTGCCGAACCTCAGTGAAAGCAGTCTGAGCGCGAGCGAGACCGCAAACGACGCCGCGACGACTGCAAAACAGAGGTACGCGCCGGCACACGCCCTAATCAAAAAGGCGACCGTCAACACGTCGCAAAACAGCGCCGCCGCAAGCAATATCGTGCGACGGCGAGAGGCGGCATAGTCGACATATTCGCGCCTGTAATCGCCCGTCATTTGAACTCCGCAATCGTCACGCCGCTGTCGCCCTCGCCGTAAGCCGCCGACCGATAACCCTTGATATAGGACAGTCTGTCGAGATATTTGCGTATCCCGGCTCGCAACGCGCCGCTCCCCTTGCCATGGACAATCCTAACTTCGCTGTAGTTGCACATCATCGCTCTGTCAAGATACCTTTCAAGCTCGGCAATCGCCTCGTCTACCGTCTTGCCGATCAAATTAATCTCCTTGGGACAGCCTTCATATGCGGTCGCCGGCGTTGTGTAGCTTGTCCTGGCTTGTTTTTCCGGTTGCGCCGCGGCGATGCGCTCGATGTCCTTGCGTTTGACCTCGGTGCGTATCACGCCGGCAGAAACCTCGTATCTGTCGCGATTGCGGTCAATCGAAACCACATTCGCCTCGCACTTCAAGCGCGGAATATAGACCTTGTCTCCGACCTCAATTTCGCCGCCTATCCGCTTGCGTTTTTTTGGCGCTTCGGGACTCTCTTCGCGTTGCAAGTCGGACAATTCGCGTTTGAGCCGTCTCGCTTCAAACAGGGCCTGTTCATCGCCCTTTGCGACTTGCTCTTTGATTTTTTCAATCAATTCGTCCGCCTTTTCGGTATAATCCGAAAGCAATTCGCGCGCATGTTTAGACGCCTTTGCCTCCAATTTTTGCCGCGCCTCTTCCGCCGCTTTGCGTTCCGCCTCGGCGGCTTTGAGTTCATCACAAGCGCGGTCTTTGAGTTCTCTTGCCTCTTCTTTGAGCTTCTCCGCCTCGCGCCTGCTGCTTTCGGCGGACGCAACGATATGTTCGAAACTGAGTTTTTCGTCGCCGATTAATTGCTCCGCTCTGTCTGCTATCTCCTCTTTGAGCCCGAGCGAACGAGCGATTTTGATAGCATTCGACGAGCCGGACACGCCGATCATCAATCGATATACCGGCGCAAAAGTATTCGGGTCGAAGTCCATGGACGCATTTTCGATGCCTTCATGCGTATAACTGTACTCTTTGAGTTCGCCGTAGTGCGTTGTGACGATGCAGCGGCAGCGCTTTGAGCGCAAATACTCAATCGCAGAGATTGCAAGCGCGCTTCCCTCCGCCGGGTCGGTCCCTGCGCCGAGCTCGTCCAGCAATACAAGTGAATTTTCGTCGACTGCAGAGGTGATTTCAATCAAATTCTTCATATGCGACGAGAAGGTGGACAAGCTCTGTTCGATGCTCTGCTCGTCGCCGATGTCGCAATATATGCCGTCATATACGGACAGTTCGCTGTCTTCGGCGCACGGCACGAAAAAGCCGCTTGCCGCCATCACCGACGTCAATCCGACCAATTTGAGAGTGACCGTCTTGCCTCCTGTATTTGGTCCGGTAATCAGCAAAATATCAAAGTCTCTGCCCAATATCACATCGATCGGCACGACCTTGGACGGGTCGATGAGCGCGTGCCTTCCGCGCTTTATGTTTGTAATGCCCCTATCGTTGAGTTTCGGGGGCGTAGAACGAGTTGCGCGTGCATACTTCGCCAGCGCAAACGCCATGTCCGCCTCGGCGAGCACGTCGGCGTCCTTTGAAAGCCCTTCGACGCACTCCGTCGCACGGAATGAAAGCGCGGTCAAGATTGCCTCTATCTCGTTTTGCTCGTCCGCCTGAAGCGCGCGCAAATCGTTGTTCATCTCCACGACCGAAAACGGCTCTATGAACAATGTCGCGCCGCTCGCCGAGCGGTCGTGGATGAGTCCCGGCACCTGAACGCGATATTCCGACTTGACCGGCAGCACAAATCTGTCCGCGCGCACGGTGATTACGTTGTCTTGTAGATATTTTGAATTCGCTCCCGACACGTATGAATTCAACTTGGCGCGTATGCGCGCGTTTATGTCACGAATCTCTCGGCGGATGCCGCGCAGCTTTGCGCTTGCGCCGTCGGCAATCTCGTTCTCTCCGATGATTGACGACTCGATATCCTCCCTCAACGCGCCGTTGAGATAGAGGCTCGCCGCGGCGTCCTTGATTTTGTCAAAGCCGTCGCGCGGCAATCGCTGCTCCGCCGAGACAAAACCCGACGCGCACCGCAAAAGCGCCGCAACTTTGAGCAGATCGGACGGCGAAAGCACCGCCTGCTTGTTCAGCGCCGACAGGATTTGCGAGACGTCGTCGACGGCAAACGACGGCGTAACCAAGACGTCATACATTGCCGAGTACGCCTGCCGCGTGTATTCCAGCTTTTCGAAAGCCTCGTCAAGGCGCGACGAAGGCGTGCACGCTTTGACCGCCGCCGCTCCGCACGGACTGTCAGCGTATGCCGCCGCCGCGACGCGTATCTTGTCGAATTCCAATGTCTTCAATGTCTTTTCGCTTGTCATTTGACACCCCTCGACAGCAGCCCCGCCGTCTTGTTGCGCCCCGATGCATCGGGGTCGGCAAGGTATTGCGACAATTTGAGCCTCGTCCCGACAAGCGAGACGAATCTTCTCGCGCCATCGCGGAATTTGGACGGCGCGCATACGAGCGACGGATTGTGCAAATCGAACGTGCAATGAACAAGTTTCGTCCTCGATATGCGGTACTCCGCCGCCTTGTCGCGATAGTAGAAGTCGCCCGTGTATTTGCAATCGCCGCAATTGCAGCCCGTGCTCAGCTGAACGGGACAATGCGTCAATGTCATCAATGTCAGCTCGCCGAACACATAGCAAAGCGCGTCAAAGCCGAGAGCGCGATATTCCGGGTACGACAATTCCGCCGACGCGATTGCTGCATTTGCTCCGCAGGCGAAAAACGCGTCGTCCGAAGCGATGTTCATTCTCTGACTCGCGATGGACGGTTTGCCGTATTCCCTCGCCAATTCGAACGCATACCAATTGTCGCAGATGTACCCCTTGACAACCTCGCCGACATCATCAAGGTAGCCGCGCAACACTCGCATGTCCGCGCCGCGTACGACCATGGGCAGACGAAGATATACCTTTTTGCCGCGTTCGATACAGCGCGTTTTCAAATGCTTGGCGTCTTCGGATGTAAACGAGGAAGGCGCCACCGCAAGCTCTTGCACATCGGCATCAGCGTCGTCTATGTCGCCTACTTCAAACAGCGAGTCGAGCGCCAACTTCTCCGCTTGATAGGGAACGCTTATGCGGGCGCGACGCTGCTTGCCGCGATAATTTGACAAGATCGCGTCTTTGAGTTTTGCGCACGCTTCGCGGCGCACCGCATTTATTTCGCTTGCCGGAACAAATACGCCCTCTCCGCATTCTACGTCTATCTTCTTTGCGGCAAAACCGCTCGCTCCGAATCTATCGACCGCGATAGCAAGCCCATTGCCGTCGAGCGGATGGGACTTTGCGCTCTGCACCGGCGCGCCGCTCGCCGTCGCCGATATTTCACCTGCTCTCACCTCTATTTCGAAAGGCTGACCGCTGACCGCTTTGACTGCGACCGAAACCGGTACGGGCACGGGCATGGTCACCGCCGCAGACACCCGGCTCGTATCAAGCGTCTTGGCAAGCACATCTCCCTTTTCGACGGCAAGCGATTTGGGAACGGTCAATTTAGCGACGGAGCGCGTGCAATCTTCGCGCGCTTCGAATCCGCCCCTTTCCGCCCCGTCTTTTGTCAAGATTTTCAATCCGTCCCCTTTTCGAATCGCTTCGGTCAATGCGACCTTTATCGTATCTCCCGACGCGGAGACGACCTCTCCGACGTTTACGCCGATGTTGCTTTGCACCTTGGGATACATGAGCGCGCGAGTGTCCGCGAAGTTGTAGCCCTCAGAGAAGTTGCCGCGGTTGTACGCGCGTTGAAGTTCGTCGATGTCCTTGCGCGAGACAGCCTTGCCGCCCAGCGCGGAGCGGTATTCCGTGACGGCGGTATAGACATAGTGCGGCTGTTTGAGCCTGCCCTCAATTTTGAGGCTGTCCACCCCTGCGGCTTTCAGTTCTTCAAGACGCGCTATCAGGCATTGATCGGACGGAGAAAGCAAGTAACCCGACTTGCCGAAAGAGCTTTGATAGTGCATGCGACACGGCTGCAGACATCTGCCGCGATTGCCGCTGTCGCCGCTGCGCACCGCCGACATCAGACACGCGCCGCTGAACGCAACGCACAGCGCGCCGTGCACGAAATATTCGACCTCGAGCGAGGTGTTTTGTTTGATCTTGCGCACATCTTCCAGCAAGGTCTCTCGCGCGACAACGACGCGCGTAAAGCCGTATCTTTCGAGATATCTCGCACCCTCGAGATTGTGTACGCCCATTTGTGTGCTCGCGTGCAACGGTACGTCGAGATGCGAAAGCGCCCTCGCAACTCCGATGTCGGCGACGATAAACGCGTCCGCTCCCGCCGCCGCGGCGGCGTTCGCAAGTCTTACAAGCGAGCCCTTCTCCCCGGTTTTGATCATGGTGTTGAGAGTGATATAACATTTGACGCCATGCAAATGACAATAGTCGATCAGGTCTTTGACATTGCCCTCGTCAAAGCCCTGCGCTTTTGCGCGCGCATTTAGTTCTCCAAGCCCGAAATATACCGCGTCGGCTCCTGCCGCGACTGCGGCGTAAAGCGACGACGGCGTACCTGCCGGCGCCAACAATTCCATATCTCGATTATATCCCTTTTCTCGCGTGCGCGCAACTCAATAGCATAAAAATACGCGCTCCCGAAGGAGCGCGCACTCATTTTTCGTCAACGGAGCACCGCGCCGACGTCCTTTGCCAGCTTTTGAAGCACCGCGTCCATTGCCGCCTGAGCCTCTTCGTCCGTCAAAGTGCGGTCGGGCAAACGGAACTCGAGTTTGACCGCGACGCTCTTTTTGCCCTTGCCGAGCGCGTCCGAACGATAGATATCGAATATCTTCGCCTCTCTCAGCGCCTTGCCCGCAGCTTTTGTAGCGCATTCCAATATCTTCGCCGCCTCGACGCCCTCGTCGACAACGACCGCGATGTCGCGCTCGATCGGCGGATATTTGCCCGTCTCGACAAACTTGTAGCCGCGTGCACGATATCTGAGCAGGCTCTCGACGTCGAGTTCGGCGACGTACATGCGCTGCTTGACGTCCAGCGCCTTGGCGACGTCCGGATGAACTTCGCCGAGACTGCCGATCGCAAACTTGCCGACAAACAGATCCGCGCCCCTGCCGGCGTGCAGCCACGGTGCCGCCGAACGGCGCACGATCGGAGAAATGCCGAACTTGTACAAGATCTTGTCGACCAGCTCTTTGAGCGCGTAGTAGTCGTACTTTTCGCCGTATGCGGCGACGACCAGCTTGTCTCTCTCTTCGGGCAGTTCGGTGACCGGAGTCTCCTTGGGCAGATAGACCGCAGAGACCTCGAACAACTTCGCCTCTTTGATGTTTTTGAGCGCGTTGGAAGCGAGCGCGTTCAGCGCAGAATAGACCAGCGTAGTGCGCATCACCGAGGTGTCCTCGCCGAGAGGATTGAGCAATTTGACGCACTTGCGCAAAGGATCGTCTTCGGCGAGCCTCAGCACGTCAAAGCCCTTTTCGCTCGTGAACGAATAGGTCAGCGTCTCGCTGTATCCTGCATTGACGCAGATGTCTTTGATCGTATCTTCCGCTTTGAGCAGTTCGGGCTTGCCGCCGAGCGTCTGCTCTTTGTCGCCGATCAACGTCTCCTCGATGTGGTCGTAACCGTACATACGGATGATCTCTTCGGCGATGTCGTTGGCGTTCTCGATGTCGTCGCGGAAAAGCGGCGGGTCGACGGTGAGCACGCCGTCCTCTATCGTCGGCGCAAGCCCCAGCCCCGTCAAGATGTTCAAGATGTTCTCTTCGGGGACGACGATGCCGAGAATGTCGGCGATCTTGGTCAAGGGCACGCTCACCTTGTCGCGCTTGGGCGGATTTGCGAACGCGTCGACGACGCCCTTTGCGATCTTGCCGTAGCCGTATTTGTCGATCAGCGTCAGCGCGCGCATCAAGCCGAGGCGCTGGCTATCCGTGTCGATGCCTCTCTCGTAGCGGAACGAAGAATCGCTGCGAAGATTGAGCTTGCGCGAAGTGCGGCGGATGTTGTCGCGCATGAACTTCGCGCTCTCAAAGACGATATCCTTTGTGTTTTCGTCGATACAGCTGTTGTTGCCGCCCATAACACCGCCGATCGCGCAAGGCTTGGACTCGTCGCAAATCGCGACCATCGTCGGATCGAGCGCATATTCCTTGTTGTCGAGCGCGACGATCTTTTCGCCCTCATTTGCGGTGCGTACTATGATCTTGCCGCCGTCGAGCTTGTGCGCGTCAAATGCGTGCATCGGCTGCCCTATCTCAATCAGCACATAGTTGGTGATGTCGACGATGCTGTTGATCGGGCGCAGTCCCACGCTGCGCAGCCTCTTTGCGATCGCGTCGTCGGAAGGTACAATCTTGACGTCGCTGACCGACGCCGCCATATATCTAGGGCACAATTCCGGAATCTCGACCTTGACGGAGATCTTGTCTTCTACCTTGTCGTCGCAGCACTTGAAGCCAATCTCGGGCATGCGCAAAGGCTTGCCGAGCACCGCCGAAACCTCGCGCGCTATGCCGAGCACACTGTTGCAGTCGCTGCGATTTGCGGTCACGCCGATGTCGAGAATGATGTCGTCGTTGCCGAGCACCTCGTTGATGTCGGTGCCGAGAGGCGCGGTCTCCTTGTTCATCACGAGGATGCCGTACACTCCCGCGCCCTTGTAGTCGCTCTCGGTCAAGCCGAGCTCTTCGCCCGAGCACAGCATACCGTACGAATCCACGCCGCGCAGCTTGCCCGTCTTGATGTGCTTGCCGCCCGGCAGATAGGAGTCGTCAAGCGCCGCCGGCACAAGGTCGCCCTCGGTGAGATTTTGCGCGCCGGTCACAATCTGGACGGGCGCTTCTTCTCCGATGTCGACCGAACATATCCACAGCTTGTCCGCGTCGGGATGGTGCGTCATCTTGACGATCTTGCCGAGCACTACGTTGCGGATCTCGGCGCTCTTGTCTATTATCTCTTCCACCTCAAAGCCGGCGGAGACCAGCCTGTCGGCAAGCTCCTGCACCGGTACGTCGATGTCGACGAAATCTTTGAGCCAACTCATCGAAACTTTCATATCTCACCTCACCTGAAACTTCTCAAGAAACGCGCGTCGTTCTCGAACAAAATGCGCATGTCGGGGATGCCGTATTTGATCATCGTGATCCTTTCGATGCCCATGCCGAACGCGTAGCCGCTGTATACGGACGAGTCTATGCCGCAATTGTCGAGCACCTTGGGATTGACCACGCCTGCGCCCAAGACCTCAATCCAACCCGTACCGTGGCACAATCTGCACCCCTTGCCGTGACACTGCGAGCAAGTGACGTCGACCTCGACGCTCGGCTCGGTGAACGGGAAATAGGACGGACGGAAACGCGTCTTTGTGTTCTTGTCGAACAACTCTTTGGCAAACAGCGTCAACGTGCCCTTGAGGTCGCAAAGCGTGATATGCTTGTCGACGACAAGACCCTCAATCTGCTGAAACATCGGGCTGTGCGTCGCGTCGTCGTCGGGACGATAGACCTTGCCGGGGACCACAATCGCGATCGGCGGCTTTTCGTTCATCATCGTGCGCGCCTGCACCGGCGAAGTGTGCGTGCGCAGCAATATGTCGTCGCCGATATAGAAGGTGTCCTGCATGTCCCTTGCCGGGTGATCCTTGGGGATGTTGAGCGATTGGAAGTTGAAAAAGTCAAGCTCAATCTCCGGTCCTCTCGCGACCTTGAAGCCGAGCGAGGTGAAGATGTCCACGATCTCGTTCTTGACGAGAGTGCACGGATGCAGGCTGCCAAGCGAGCCGTCATTCGCCGAATAGGTCACGTCAATGCTCTCTTCGCGCATGCGCCTTTCGGTGTTGAGCGCCTCGAGCACGCGCTGTTTGTCATCGGTCAACGCGGTGATGAGGTCGCGCGCCTCGTTGACATATTTGCCGATTTGCGGCTTTTGCTCCGCCGGCACGTCCTTCATTCCGCGAAGGAGCGCGGTCAATTCGCCGCTCTTGCCCAGATACTTGACCTTGACCGCCGCAATGTCCGCAGGCGAAGCGCAAGCCTCGATGTCGGACTTTGCCGCCGCGACCAAGTTGTCAATCTTTTCTTTCATAATACCTCCAAAAAAATGCGCCCCATACTTTCGTATAGGGCGTTGTCACGCTGTACCACCTAAATTCATCCGCAATCTTGCGGACCTCTTGAGACTGTAACGGGTCATATACCGCAACCGCTTACTCCTATTTCGGCGATTGAGCTCGGGAGCGAATTCCCCGCCTCGTTGCCGCAGCGCCCTTCCAGCCGATGAGGCGCATTCTCTGTCGGAACGTACTTGCGAGCATGTTCTCCGTCATAGCTTTTACACTATTTTAGCGCATTTTTTTGATTATGGCAACTCTTTTATCGTGGAAAAATCAATGCTGCCGGCATTTTGAATGATAAATTCGGGCACGTCGCCGACGATCACGTTCTCGGCAAGCAAAAGCGACGAACTGCACTCGACGTTGCTGCTCTCCAGTGGCAGTATCACCTGCGCATACGCGGTGATGTCTATATAGAGGCTGTGAAGCACTTGATTGATCCCGACGCTTTCAAACTCGGTACGGAAACTGCACTCGGCAAGCCCCACCGTCATTATTTCCAAATTGACGTCGAGACCGTGTTCACCCAAGAGCACTATGCCCGAAAACGCGCCGAGCGGCACATTTACGCCGTCGAACAAAAGCGAAGTCATCTCTGTTTGAATAATCGTGCTGATGTTGCTCATCACCTTGTTGACAAAGAGCATGTTCACCGACAGCATTTCCACATTTCCTGCGTCATCGCGTACGATCGTGACAAAATTTTGATAGTTTGCCGCGTCCATATCCTCGGTCGTCTTTTCGTAAGCGATGTTAAGCGCTTCGACCGTCTTGCTCCAAACGGTGTTATAGGCGGTATCGGTCACGAGCGGCACGACGTTGCCGCGAAAATAGAACAGTCCCCCTATCACGACCGTCAAGACAAGGATAACAACAATGCATATTTTCGCCTTTTTGCGCGCCCTCATATCTAATAAGATATGCTATGACGGCAAATTATTGAACAAATCTTTGATTTTTCAAATTATCCCCAGTTCTCTCATCGATCTTTTTTCCAAATCAGAATCTATTTCGTAAAGCGCATTCGATAATGCATTAATGACTCTGTCGATGTATGCTCCCGGACTTTTAACATACAACGACAAATACAGCTCAAGAGATAAGAAAAACAATTCTCGCGCCTGGATTTTTCTGCCGGCGTTTAACATTAATGTTCCGTGATGATTATATGTCCTCGCAAGTTCATTGGTCATACCTCGATTACGATAAAATTTTTCGGCAAGAGAATAATATTTGCCGGCACCATCGGTATCGTTGAGAACACGTCGCAACTCTGCGGCAACGCAATACGTCGACGCAAGCAACTCGCTGCCGTCTTTTTTCATATATTCAAGTCGTCTTTGCTGTGTCTGCAGACTCTCCTCCAGCAAACGCCTTGCCTCTTCGGTTTTTTCTTGTATAGTCAGCACTTCGACGTATTTTATGCATGTCTCCGCAACCGCGATTTCATAAGCTTCGGGATTGACAATTGCTTGTTTACGCCTTATGTCCAATGCCTGTTCACAATACCGCTCCAATTTTCGAAAATCAATGCGCTTGTCGTAATAATCAAAATCGGTCTCTTTGACCGCTTCTATCTTCCCGATAGTTTCAGGCGGGATATTTGAAAATTTTAAGATTCTGTCGGCATATTCATTCATTCCGGTATCACAATATGCCTTTGCTGTCAAAGCTACAATCGACCTCAAGAAGGCGGCAAAAACTTCAACGCCGCCATCAATCATATCGCTGCGTTTTCTCAACACTTCCACGAAGTGCCTGTCGGTACGTCTATGCGATGCTATTGCATAATTGATGTGGACCAATTTCAAAGCCAACCTGGCAATTTGATCCTTGCAACTTGGCTCAACCGGCAGTATATCGTTGCAATCTTCGTATGCGCCGATATACATCCTTTCCGCATCGTGGTGTCGATTAATTTGATAATACAAATCCGCTAGAGACATCTCTGCTTCTATAGCGGCAAGTCGTGACGCGCGATCATCGTTTGATATCAGCATATTCAACGCCGCTTTGTATAGCTGCTCAGCATCTATATGACGATCGAACCTATAGTAAATCCTTGCTGTATCAATGCAAGCAAGAGCATGCTCTATGTCGCCGTATACAGAGCTCTCACTCAAATGCTTATATTCGGCAAGAGACAGCTCTAACTTTTCGAGCGCCTTTTCAAAATTACCGTCTTTCGCATATGCAGACCCGCAGAGTCTGTAAATATGCGCGGAGAATTTTGACGGAATCACCTCGCCATTCCCTATCAAACCGATAAGATATTCGCAAATGTCGATACATTCACCATATTTCGTTTGCGTAAATAGAAATTCCGCATATTCCGCTATAATGTCTTTTTTCATATACGGATGGTCCATAACTTGAGCGACAGCTTTTCTGTATATATCGTACACTTCACTCCAAGAACACTTGGCCTTGAGCGATGCAATCGACATTCGATATTCTTCTATATACACCTCTCTTGCGGATGCAATATTTCTTTCAAGGACGTCCAGCTGCGCCAAATCTCTCTCAATATCTCCGGGATTGAGAACCTCTAAAACGCCGTCGTAATCACCGTTATCAAAGCAAGCTATAGCTCGTTTTAGCTTATCGGTTATCTCCCCGCCTTGCGACGTCATACAAACAATGCTGTTTCCGATATTCAAAATATTGGACGATAATTCATCAAGATCTTCCTTGATTCTCTGTTTACGTTTATCGCACTTTGCCAATTCGCGAGAAAGTTTAAGATTGTTTTTATCGGCAAGATATGCCGATTGAAGCTCGTTGCACTTAGACGTGATTTCGTAATATTCGTAGAGCAGGTCATGATATTCTTCATTATATTCGAAGAGAGGGATTTTATCCGTGGACGCAATCACACGGTTGCCGCATTTGATTTTATTCTCTTCTACAGACAGCTCTGCTTTTACAAAACCATTCACCTGAAGCTGGGTAACTATTCCCAGCTTAAGCGAATCGATATGGTCATATTCTCTGTGATAATGCAACAATTCATTGTCAATGATTTGCATCACTTTGAGAATATCTTCGGATTGATCTGCATTTGAAACAGTTTTTTTGAAATAAACAACAATCTTAGGTTTGCCGGAACTTTTATAAGATTCAAGCGCCGTTAGCAATTCATGATATGTAACATCTCCTA
>NHCFR05603__coassemble_659_pt1 | contig 21638 bp, 15 predicted proteins | sample NHCFR05603__metabat2_high_PE_018 | metagenome-assembled genome bin NHCFR05603 | reverse complement strand
GTCACGTTGAAAGAGGTGGCTCAATATTCGACCGAGAGGGTAGGCGTGGAAAAGTTGACCGAAAAGACCTATGTGGGAGTGGACAATATGCTTGCGGAAAAGCGCGGCATCGTCGACTCGCAATATGTGCCGGCAAAAGGTGGTTGTATCAAGTTTTCTTGCGGTGACGTGCTGATCGGTAACATCCGTCCATATTTGAAAAAGATATGGCTTGCCGATCGCGATGGCGGTACGAATGGGGACGTGTTGGCAATCAAGCCGAATAGAGAAAAGATATTGCCGCAATATCTTTATCAATTGTTGGCGTCGGACATGTTCTTTGCGTTTGACGAACAACACTCCAAGGGGGCAAAAATGCCGAGAGGCAACAAGGATAAGGTGATGGAATTCAAATTTGCTTTGCCGTCATTACAGAGACAAAAAGAGGTAGTGGAAGTGTTGGGAAAATTTGAGAAGCTGTGCAACGATTTGACCGACGGACTGCCCGCAGAAATCATAGCAAGGCAAAAGCAATACGAATACTATCGTGACGAATTGTTGTCGTTCGGAAAACAGAGAACCAAAATTGAGAGGTGAATCATGGCAAAATATAATATTGTGACGCAATCAAGCGACTGCACGGTCGTTGCGGAATATGTGCCGGATACAGCGCGAAGCAATGCGTATCAAAGCGAAGCGGATCTAGAAAAGGAGTTCATCGCTTTGCTCGGTTCGCAAGGCTATGAATATTTGCCAATCCACCAAGAAGCGGATCTTATCGTCAATTTGCGAAAACAATTGGAATCTTTGAACGGTATCTCTTTTACCGAAGGAGAATGGCAAAGATTTTTTGACGCTCAGATTGCGAACGACAACGAGGGCATCGTTGAGAAAACGCGCAAAATTCAGGCAAATGACGGAAGAATCGCCTTCAAGCGCGACGACGGTTTGACAAAAAACATCATGCTCATAGACAAGCATGACATACACGCGAACAAACTTCAAGTCATCAATCAATACGAAAATAATGACGGTGTGCACAAAAACAGATACGATGTCACCATCCTAGTCAACGGCTTGCCGCTCATACATGTTGAATTGAAGCGCAGAGGAGTGCAGATCAGAGAGGCGTTCAATCAAATCAACAGATATCAAAGGGAGAGTTTTTGGGCGCAAAGCGGTTTGTTTGAATTCGTTCAAATCTTTGTGATATCAAACGGCACAAACACAAAATATTACAGCAATACAACAAGATTCGGACACATCAAAGATTCCGCGAAAGCAATGAAGAGCAAGAGCGGAAAGACGAGCAACAGCTTTGAATTTACATCGTTTTGGGCTGACGGGAACAATCGCATAATCCCGGATTTGATCGACTTCACCAAGACGTTCTTTTCAAAGCATACTATCTTGAATATATTGACAAAATATTGCGTATTTTCGTCCGAAGATATGCTGCTTGTCATGCGTCCCTATCAAATCGTTGCCACCGAAAGGATATTGAACAGAATCGAGACGGCAAACAATTACAAAAAATACGGAACTATCGAGGGCGGCGGCTACATTTGGCACACCACGGGCAGCGGAAAGACATTGACTTCATTCAAGACGGCACAACTCGCGACCGCATTGCCGTATATCGACAAGGTCTTGTTTGTCGTTGACAGAAAAGACCTCGATTATCAAACAATGAAGGAGTACGACCGCTTCAAAAAAGGGGCGGCAAACAGCAACACATCGACTGCCGTTTTGAAAAGACAACTTGAAGACGACAATGCGAGGATTATAATTACAACGATCCAAAAATTGGATATATTCGTCAAAAAGAATCCAAAACACGCCGTATTCGACAAGCATGTAGTCATCATCTTCGATGAGTGTCACAGAAGTCAATTCGGCGATATGCACGTCTCTATCACACGCGCCTTCAAGAAATATCATCTGTTCGGTTTTACCGGAACGCCTATATTTGCAGTCAACGCAAATTCGAGTGCAAAACAATTTAATCTAAGGACGACAGAACAGGTCTTCGGTGAAAGGTTGCATACATACACGATCGTCAATGCGATTAATGACAAAAACGTGCTGCCGTTCCGCATAGATTATATCAAAACCATGGACAAAGATCCCGATATCGACGATATGCAAGTTACGGATATCGACAGGGAAAAGGCGTTCAATGCACCTGTGCGCATAGCCCAAATAGTCAATTATATTTTGACAAACTTCAACAGGAAAACGTATCGCAACGAAAAGACTTATGTCTATCGTGCGTTGACCAATATCGGTGAAGTGGTGACGGCAAAAGACGCCAATGCTATTGAAGAGGTCAAGAAAGAGACACGCCTTTCGGGCTTCAATTCGATTTTGTGCGTTTCATCAATCGATGCCGCGAAATTGTATTACAATGAATTTGTCAAACAAATGAGTGCAGACCCTTCAAAAGCCTTGAAGGTAGCGACAATTTTTAGCTTTGCAGCCAACGAAGAAGAGGAGGATGGGTTGCTCGGCGAGGAGAATTCGGAAGAAACTTCGCAATTGGACAAAACGTCGAGAGAGTTTTTGGACGCGGCGATAGGTGATTACAACAAGATGTTCCACACCGATTACGATACCTCAAGTGATAAATTTCAAAACTATTACAAAGACGTCTCGTTGAGGATGAAAAATCGCGAGTTGGATTTGTTGATTGTCGTCAATATGTTTTTGACCGGATTCGACGCCACTACGCTGAATACGCTTTGGGTGGATAAAAACTTGAAACAACACGGTTTGATCCAAGCATATTCCCGTACGAACAGGATTTTGAATTCGATTAAGACATTCGGAAACATCGTTTGCTTCCGTAATCTCCAAAAGAGGACAGATGACGCGATTGCTTTGTTCGGAGATAAAGACGCCGGCGGCATTTGCGTGCTCAAAAGTTTTAACGATTACTACTATGGTTATGACGATAAGGTCGGTTATGTTCAATTGATTGAAGAATTGAAAGACAAATATCCCTTGAGCGAACCGCAAATTGTCGGCGAAAAAGCGCAAAAAGATTTTATCGGTTTGTTCGGGACGATTCTCCGTACGCGAAATATCCTCGTTGCGTTCGACGAGTTCGAAGGCAAAGAAATCTTGACTCAACGCGAAATGCAAGATTATTTGAGTCGCTATAATGACTTGTATGAGGATTGGCGCAGAATGCGTAAAACAAGCGACAAGGTCGATATCAATGACGATATAGTATTTGAAATAGAGTTGATCAAACAAATCGAAGTGAATATCGACTATATGTTGTTGATCAAAAAGTATCATGACGGACATATGCAGGACAAAGAGATCCTCATATCCATACACAAGGCTGTAGATTCCAGTTTGGAATTGCGTAGCAAGAAGAAACTCATTGAAACCTTTATCGAAGGGATCAATGACGTGGAAGATGTGTTGCTCGAATGGAAAGAATTCGTAGCGAAGGAAAAAGAGAAAGAGTTGTCAACAATAATTGCCGAGGAAAAATTAAAGAGCGAAGAAACCAGAAAATTTGTCGATAGGTCTTTCAGAGACGGCATTATGAAAACGTCGGGGACAGATGTCGATAAGATTATGCCGCCAATCTCAAGATTCGGCGGAGAAAGAGCAAAGAAAAAGGAAGGTATCATACAGCGGCTCTTGAATTTCTTTGAAAAGTTCTTCGGGATCGCATAGGAAAAAGACGCTCCGAATCGGGGCGTCTTTTGGCGTCGCTAAGAGGATTTGAACCTCCGACCTACCGCTTAGGAGGCGGTCGCTCTATCCAGCTGAGCTATAGCGACATTTGGGGTTGCTAAAAGATTATACTACATCGCCGCGGCGATTGCAAGCGATAGCGAGGGGGTAAAAGATATCGGTCGGAAAGTTGACGGAAAGGGCGGCGGATCTTGAAGGCGAGCGAGCGGAGCGCCGTCAACGGCGATCGAAGCGATAGCGAGGGGGTAAAAGATATCGCGCGGAAAGTTGACGGAAAGGGCGGCGGAGCTTGATGGCGAGGCGAGCGGAGCGCCAAAAGCAATTTGCATGCGGCGCAAATGTGCGATCAAAAGGAGAAAATTGGGCAGAAAAAAGCGCCGCACGGGGCGGCGCTTGAGCTCACAGCATCAATGGGATCAAAGCCGTAAGCAGGCACAACGCGAGCGTGACCACGAGCGACACGACAAAGCCGGCGATCGCGCATTTGCCTATCTTTTTGGCGCGCTTGGGGAACTCTTCGTTCCAGACAAGGTAGAGCACAAGCCCGACGGTGGGCGCAAAGAAGCCCAGCGCGCCCCACCAGCCCGAGGGTTTTTCTTCTTGCTTGACAGGCTTGGCGGGCGCAGGGTATTCGGGCGGACGGCGGTCGCCGCTCGAAAAGAAGCCGTCGAGCGCGTCGTCGATCCTGTCCGACCAATTTTTCTTTTGTTCGGCAGGGGCGAGCGGCGCGCCGCAATTTCGGCAAAAGGCGTCGTTTGCGCCCACTTCGCTTCCGCACTTGGGGCAGAACATACCGCGCCTCCCGTCAGAGCAGCATCGCCGCGAGCGCGAACATCGCGTACGGATCCGCCGCAGCGGCTCCGATGCCGATCGCCGCCGCAACGATGACCATGATGATCGGGATGATGATGCCCGCCACGACGCTGACGATCACGCTGATCAATGCGCCTTTGCCCGCGTATTTCGCGCGCCTGCGGTGCTCGTCGTACCAGACGAGATAGAGGATCAAGCCGATCAAGGGGAAGAAGAAGCCCAGCGCGATCCAGCCCTTGGACGCGTCCTCGTTTTCGCCGTGGCGGTCTTGATATTGGTTGTAGTTGAAGCCCTGCGGGTTGTAGCCGCCCTGCTGCCCGTAAGGGTTGCCGTATTGCTGACCTGCGTTGCCGTTGCCGAACGGATTGGCGCCGGGTTGGGCGGTCGTTTGTTGATCGTCGGGCTGAGCTTGCGACGCCTCGCCCTCCAACGCTATCGGCGAGCCGCAGCCGCGGCAAAAACGGTCGCCGGGATTCACTTCGGTTCCGCATTTGGGACAAAACATGATGATTACCTCCTTGTTTTCGCGTGTGGCGTCATCCTGCGATCAATCCGATGATGAATGTGAGCACCCAGAGCACCACAGCGGCGATCACGCCGATCAACGCGCCCTTGCCTGCGACCTTGGCGCGCTTGCGGTGATTGTCGTACCAGGCGAGGTAGAGTATCAAGCCGACGACAGGGAAGAAAAACCCGAGCACTCCCCAGCCTGCGGAGGCTTGTTCGTTCTCGCCGTGATCTTGTTTGTATTGATCGTAGTTGAAGCCCTGAGGCGAGCCGGCGTTGTAGCCGCTGCCGAACGGGTCGGGCATTGCGCCCGGCTGAGCGCCGGGCTGTTGCGCCTGCTGAGCGCCGGGCTGTTGCGCCTGCTGATCGCCTTGCGCGTCCGTTTGAGCGAACGGCTCGGCAGACGCGCTCTCGGCGGCGTCCTGCGCTATCTGTGCGCCGCAATTGCGGCAAAAACGGTCGTCCGAGGTGACCTCGGCGCCGCATTTCGGACAAAACATAATTGACCTCCTCCATATGTTTTATGATTCAATTATACTACAAATATCATAGGTTGTCAATATCGCTTTCGGGACATCGCCTTGCGCCGAGATCGCGCCGCCGCTTGCAAAATCACCGAGGTTGAGTTATAATGGACACGAGAGGAAGATATGAAAAAATTTTTCGCCGCATTGATCGCCGCGCTTGCGATCGCGAGCTGTCTTGCGCTGTGCGCGTGCGACAGCGGATCGGATGTCGTGCTCGACATCGACAAAGCCAACGAGACCGTCTCGGTCAACAAAGACCTGTATGGGCTGTTCATAGAGGATATCTCTTACGCCGGCGACGGCGGACTCGTATCCGAACTCGTCCAAAACGGCAGTTTCGAATATGCGCCCGACAAGCTCGCCGCATGGCGGTTCGAGGGCGCCAAAGCGAGCGTTTCGACTTCCTCGCCGCTGCATGATAAAAATCCTTCCCACCTCGTCCTCTCGGTCGGCGGGGACATCGGACGGCTGATCAACATCGGCTATCCCGAATATTACGATTATCCCAAAAGTCACTACAACGCCGCGCTTGCGGACACTCCCGATATGGGCTTCGAAGAGGGCGCCGGCTATCGGCTGTCCTTCTATGCGCGCGGGCTTGACGGCTATCCCGGCAGCGTGAGCGCGATGCTGTTCGGCGTGGACGGCGCGCAATTGAGCGACGAGGTCGCGATCGACGCCGCCGCAAAGACGGAGAGCGCCTATCCCGGCTGGGACAGATATGAGGCCGTCCTGACGAGCGACGTCACCGCGGACGGCGGCTTGGAGATCTTGTTTGAAGGGGAGGGCGAGATCGAGCTCGACTTCGTCTCTCTCGTGCCGACGGACGCATACGGCAGCGGCAGCGAACAATGGAAGTACGTCACGTTGAGAGAGGACCTCGTCAAGGCGCTTTACGACCTGTCGCCCGGCTTCATTCGTTTCCCCGGCGGCTGTCTCGCCGAGGGCGACGACCTCGACAGGCTGTTCTCGTGGAAAAACACGATCGGTCCGCTCGAAGAGCGCGAGCACGCCAACAACATCTGGCGCGACGAGTCGATTGGCAAGAGCTACAACAACACCTTCGCGCTCGGCTATCACGAATATTTCCAATTGTGCGAGGACCTCGGCGCCGAGCCGCTCCCGATACTCAACGTCGGCATGATCTGCCAATTCGAGTTCGAGCCCGACTACCGCGACACCGAGGCGGACTACCGCAAAGGCAAGCTGAGCGAAGAGGAGTGGAACGACTATCTCGACAAGTTCGCATTGAGACCGGGCACCGCCGAGTTCGACGCGTACACACAGGACATCCTCGACCTCATAGAGTACTGCAACGGCGACGTCACGACGCGCTGGGGCGCGGTGCGCGCGGCGAACGGTCACCCCGAACCGTTCGGGCTGGAGTATATCGGCCTCGGCAACGAGAATTGGGGCGACGTCTATTGGCGCAACTTCGACGCGCTCTACAATGCAGTCAAAGAGGCCTACCCCGAAATCACCGTCATCTCGTCGGCGAGCTATCAATTCACCGGAGACTACATCGACGAGTCGTGGGATATCATCGCCGAAAAGTACCCCGACACAATCGTCGACGAACATTACTACACGAGCGGAAACAAGCTGTTCGCCAACAACGACCGCTACGACGACTACGACCGAGACGGCGCGCAGGTCTTTGTCGGAGAGTATGCGGCGACCCCGTGGGGGATAGGCACCGACATCAAAGCCAACAACATGTGGTCGGCAATCGAAGAGGCGGGCTATCTGACCTCTCTAGAGCGCAACGGCGACATCGTCAAATGGGCGTCCTACGCGCCTACGTTCGCCAAGCTCAACGCTCATTGCTGGGAGCTGAACATGATCTGGTTCGACTCGCACGACGTCGTTCTGACGCCCAACTACTTTGTGCAATTGCTGTATTCTAACAACACGGGCACGAAATTTATCGCTACGGACGGGGCGGCGGACATCAAGACTTCGACAACGATCGGAGAGGACGGGACGCTGTTCGTCAAGCTGGTCAACGAGTCGTCCAAGCCGAGGGAAGTGACCCTCGACGTCGCCGACACGGACGGCGGTTATGTCGGCTGGTCCAACGTCTTCATCGACGGCGTCAAGGCGGCGTGCAACGAGCCCGGATCCACCACCGTCGCGCCCGAGATCGAAGAGGGAAGCGTGAGCGGAGGCGCCGCGTCCCTGACAGTCAAACCGTACAGCGTCAACGTCATCAGGATATACCGCGAAGGCGCGGACGTCTGGACGCCGCCGGCGCTCCCTGCCGGGATGGGCGAGAAGACGGAATACGACGACTTCTTTGTCGACCCCTACGACGCAATCGCATGGGGAGTGAGCGCGGTCGTCGTCATTGCTGCCGCGGCCGGTGCGGCGATCGCCGTCGCGATTAAGAGGAAAAGGGCGGCGCGCGGAGCGAATGACGCGCAGACAGGCGAGGAGTAAAAAGAAATACACGGATGAGTAGAAAATGTGACTTATCTCGCGCATTTTCGCGTGCCGAGAAGAATGTTTGTACTATTTTGTGTACAAAGTGGCTATTTCTTCTTGACAAATCCGTTTTAATATAGGACAATTATTATAGACTTTGTTTATAGTAAAATCGAGGTATGGTAAAGGCGGTCAGACAACACAGCTCGAGGACGGACGGCAAAAAGAGTCTGTCCGTGGTCGACTACAACGGGCATAAGTGCGTGATGAAGGTGTATTCGTCCGAGCGCGTGCCGCACGAAGAGGCGGCGGTCATGAGACAGCTCGGCATCACCGGTTACGCGCCGACCGTGGTCGAGGCGGAAGGCAACTACATCATTGCAGAGTACGTCGAGGGCGAAGACTATGCGACCCTCTTCCGCAGGGCGACGATGACGGACGACGAACAACTTCTCGACACGCTTGCGACGAGGCTGTGCATGTTCTTGCAGATGTTCTACTCGCTCGAAGAGGGGCACATCATCGGCAGGATAGACTTTGACGAGTTCATCCTCTCGCATGACAGGTGCTGCTGCGTGTGCTTTTCGTCCATGCGCGAGGGCTTGCCCTATCAGGACATCGCCCAGATTGTAGCGTATGCGATGTGCGCCGCTGTAGGGGGATGCTATGCGGCATATCCGTTCGTAAAGAGGGTGCTGGACGGCTTTCATATCGACATGACGGGCATCGTCAACGATATGGGCGAATACATCGACGCATACGCCGAGGAGACGGGCGCTTTGATCGACAAGAACGCGATCTTGGAGGCGGCGATGAGCCTCGCGGACGGCGATGTGATGAAAAAATGGCAAACGACCGACTGACGTCGGAATACAATAACAGGAGGCAAACAAATGAAATTCGCAGAGAGATTAAAAGAGCAGAGACTTGCTCACGGGTACAATCAGGTGTACGTCGCCAAGTACATGCAGGTGTCCCAGGTGTCCATCAGCAATTGGGAGCGCGGACTCAAAGAGCCCAGCTATCAGGCGTTGATCGACCTGGCAAATCTGTTCGGCAAGACCACCGATTATATGCTCGGTCTGGAAGACGACGACAAGTCCGCTCGCTGAACCAAGTTAGGAAGATAGGTTTTTATATCCCCCGAAAGGGAGAGGGATATATGTGTGCAATTTCGGGCGCGGCGCCATGCCGCGCCTCTTTGCATTCCTGCGCTCGGCGGAGGTCGGCGCGCAAAAGAGGGGAGGAGAAAATCGATTAGAAGCGGCGCGCGCCGCGGAGAATTTTTGCGCCGAGTTCGGCGGCAAGAGGGAAGCCGCCGTCTGTTTTGCGGATAAATCGAGGCTTTGCAAATAATAATGCCGTAACACTTGATATTGCGCGCGGAATTTGTTATTATATTTATAACTGTGCAAGCGCACTGTGCAATATCGCAAAGGAACATGATATGAAGAACAGAATTTTGGTCGCAACTTTGATCGTATTGCTCGCTCTCGGAGCGTTCGCCGCTTTTGCCGGATGTTCGGAAGCGCTCGCCGCTCCCGCCAACATCACCGTGCGCGGCGACGATCTCAGCTGGGACAGAGTGGAGGGCGCCGCAAGTTATTCGATCACCGTCGTCGGCGAAGGCTATTCGGACGAAGGGACGTCGGACAACGGCTTTTACAAACTCGAGTTCACCGAGCCGGGCGTCTATACCATCTCCGTCACGGCGGTCGCAGAGGACGGCTCTCTCGGCAAAACGGGCAGCATTTCCTACACGTTCAAACAGCGGCTCGCCGCCCCCGGCAAGCCTGTCTATAACGCCGGCGTGCTCACTTGGGACGCGGTCGAGAACGCCGTTTCCTACAACCTGCGCGTATGGAATCCGGTTGACGACAAGTTGATTGAGAACATCGCGGTCGAGGGCACGTCGTACACTCTCGACGCCGAAAAGTACGGCGCGACGGGCGCATACGACATCTCCGTCTCCGCGGTCGCCGACCCCGAAGGCGTCTATTCGGACAGCGTCTACAGCGAGGCGTATTCGCTGGTCAACGGCGCGACGCTCGCCGTCCCCGAAATCAGTTCGATAGGCACGCGCATTCGCTGGGGCACCGTGACAGGCGCGAGCGGCTACGATCTCAAGCTGGTGGGCGAGGACGGTACGGAGTACCCCTACCATTACTCCACGTCTTCGACGTCGGCCACCGCGTCGGTCTCGTTGACGAATTTCGGCGTCGACAAGGTGGGCGTATATCACGTCTACATTCGCGCCACGGGCGACGGACTTGTCTATACGACTTCGGCGTGGAGCGACAAGGACGACGAATTCGTCGTCTACAAGCTCGCCGACTTCGGCGAGGACGCGCTCAAAGTCGTGCTTGATGAGCAGCTCGACGACAACGGGCTTCCCGTACAAAAACTGACCTTCACCGTCACCGCCGAGCAGGCGGCGAACGTACAGCAATACACCGTCTCCGCGCTGCCCGTCGAGGGCGACGGCGACAACGGCTCCGCGCTGTCGCGTACGATCACCGTCGACGCGGACAAGGAGACCGTCGAAGAGGGCGACGAGTGGACCAAGACCGACAATGGCGACGGCACAATCACCTATACGGTCGACATCGACGCCATCTTCTTTGAAGAAAAGGGCGTTGCGCTCGACCCCCAAGAGGACGAGTTCGCAACTCGCAATTACGGCAGACTTTACAACATCCGCGTGCAGGCGAAGCGCGACAGCTCGGACGGCGTCATCGACGGAGCCGCGGCGGTCGCGGACGGAGAGTATCTCAGCTATGTCAAGCCCTCCGTCTCCTCCACCGGAGAGTACGTCGTCACCAATGCCGGCGAATTGGCGTTCATGCATTTTGACTCGGACGCCGATTATGTGCTCGGCGCAAACATCGACTTTTACGGCTATATGTGGAGGACGATTGAGTCCTTCTCGGGCAGCTTCACCAACAAGCACACCTACATCCTCACCGACTTCGCAATCGACGGGGACGGGGCGCAGGTTGCGTTCTTCGGCACGATGAGCGGCTCCCTAGGCGACATCGTCATCGCGGACGCGTCCGTCGCGGCGGAAGAGGGCAAGGCAATCGCTCTGCTCGCCGCGGTCAACGACGGCTCAATACGCGGTTGCTTTGTCTCGGGCGACGTCGACGCGGGTTCGGGACTTGCCGGAGGACTTGTCGCAATCAACAACGGCACAATCGCTCAAAGCGCGGCATATGCGGACGTGACCGGTTCGGTCGCGGGCGGACTGGCGGCAATCAACACCGCCGACGCCGCAATCACCAATTCCACCGCCTACGGCGCGGTCACCGCGAGCTATGAGGCGGCGGCGACGGGCGAGACGGCAAAGGCGCAATACGAGGGTTATGCGAACAAGGTCGAGGCAGGCGGTTTCGTCGCCGAGAATGCAGGTTGGATTGCCTACGGCGCATACGAAGGCAATGTCGACGTGAGCAACACCGCGGCGGAGCAGACTGTCCGCGCAGGCGGATTTGCCGCATACAACGAGGGCGCGATTCAAAGCTCGTATGCAGGCGCGCTGTACAGCAACGATCAGCAAAAGCGCAACACCGTGACCGCGCTGTCCGACACTCAGGCGGTCGGCGGCATCGCCGCAGGCGGATTTGTCGGCGTCAACGTCTCCAAAGAGGGCGCCGTCGGCGAAACGCAATTGATCTCGGGCTCAATCGACGGCAGCTATGCCAACGCGCTCGTCAAGTGTGCGACCGCAGGCGGATTTGTCGGCTCGAACGGCGGAGCAATCTCGAAGAGCTATTCGATCGGCGGCGTCGCGTCGGGGTCGGTCTCCGGCAGCGGCTTTGCCGGCACGGGCAGCGGCAAATATACTTCGTGCGCGTTCTATGACGCCGATCTCGGCGCGGTGACCGTGGCAGAGGGCGTAACTCGCGTCACACGCGAAGGCAGCGACTTCAATGCCGTAGGCGCAAAGATTGCCGAGACGACCGGCGGAGCGTTCTTCAAGGCGGACAACGCCGCCAACCCGGTCATAGCCGGCGTCTACTACGTCGAGGCGAGACACATCAACCTGACGCGCGGACAGTTCGTCGACTTGAGTTATTGGTATGTCGAGTCCGACGGCAGCGTCAAAGAGAACACATACGACAACTCGGCAGGTGCTTTCGGCGACGAGGTCAGCGAGGACGAGACAATCGGAAGAGGCGCAGGCGAATACGTGATACGCGTCGGAGGCGCGGCAAACGTCGCATACGTCTCGATGACGGTTTCGAGATGAACTTGTGCGGAGCGGCGACGCTCCGCATTTTTTGTGCACGCGCGTGCGCGCAAATTTACGCGCGAACGATTGAAAAAGCGCGCGCGAACTGATATACTGTAAGGGACGGGGCATCCCGAACAATAAGAGGAAAATTTATGGACAACGAAAAGGAACAACTTGCAGACGCCGCCGCTGCCGAACAGAGCGCGGATACTGCCGCCGCATCGGGCGGCTCGGGCGTCGACATGAAACTCGACTTCAAGCGCACGCTGTTCGTCGGATTCGCCTTTATGGGCATTATGTGCTTTTGGGAAGTCTACGACTACATCATGCCGCTCATTTTGCAGCGCGTTTTCGGTATGCAATACGCAGAATACGGCATCATTATGGGTTTGGACAACCTGCTGGCGATCTTCCTTTTGCCGCTGTTCGGGCACCTTTCGGACAGGCGGAACAAAGCCAAGTTCGGCAGACGCACGACCTTCATTTTTTGGGGTACCATCCTCGCGGTGCTGTTTATGATCTGTATGGCGGTCATCGAACACGTCCAATACGGCTTGCTGACCAAGGACGGCGACCTCGACAATCCGCAGGTAGTCTATGACTATATGACGCAATACGGCGGCAATTGGAGCGGCGACGCCAAGAATAGCATAGACGCGTTTATCGCCGGCTGGCAGAACGCCGACTATCAATCGTGGTTCAAAGGGCTTGCGGACGGCTCGATCGAACTGACCGCCGAGCAGAACGCCCTCTACAACGAAAACTTCCTCACGCCTTTCTATGAGGCGCAGCGTCTGATCGCCGCGCAGGTCAGAGGAGAGAACATCGGGCTTTTGGTGATGTTCATCTTCATGCTGCTCGCGACCCTCGTCGCTATGTCGTCCTACCGCTCGCCGGCAATCGCGCTGATGCCCGACGTCACGCCCAAGCCGCTTCGCTCGCAGGCGAACGCGCTGATCACGTTTATGGGCGGCGCCGGCGGATTTGTGTCCATCCTCATCTACACCGTCTACAATATGGTCTCGCCGGGCAGATATCAGTCTTCGCACATCTGGATCTTTGTCGTCCTCGGCGTGCTGATGCTGGTCATGCTGGGCGCGTTCTTGGCGGTCGTGCGCGAGAAGAAGTTCGTGCAGATGCGCTACGACGAGGAGAAGAGGTGGAACGTCGTCGACGAAGAGGAGGTACACGCAAACGAGCCTCTCGGCAAAGAAAAGAGGCTGTCCTTCTTCCTCATCCTCGGCACGGTCTTCCTTTGGTTCTTGGGCTGGAACGCGATCAAGAGCCACCTGTCCACCTATGCGACCGGCGTGCTCAAATTCGAGGACAGCTTTGTGTCCGTCATCAACATCCTCAACGGCGCGGGCGGCGCGATCGCGCTGCTTCCCGTCGCGCTGCTTGCAGCCAAGTTCGGCCGCAAAAAGACCATTTTGATGGGCGTCATCATCGCGGTGTGCGCGTTCGTGCCCTGCATCTTCCTCAACGACGGCATCAACGCCACGCTGCTCAAAGTCGCGTTCACCGCGTGCTTTTTGATTGCGGGCTTCGGTCTTGTCATCATCAACGTCAACACTCTGCCCATGGTCACGGAGCTTGCCAAGGGCAGCAACGTCGGTCAATACACCGGCTACTACTACGTCGCGTCCATGACCGCGCAGGCGGTGACCCCGTACCTGTCCGGTCTCATCATGGACGCCAATCCCGGCAAGGAGAACCTCATCTTCGTCTACGGCGTATGCTGCATAGCGATGGCGTTCGTCACGATGTTCTTCACCAAGCACGGCGACAACCGCCCCGAGAAAAAGAAGAAGACCATCGAATACTTCGCCGACGAGGATTGATATGGCAAGAGGATCGAAAAAGCGCAAACGCAAACTGCTGATCGCGATCGTTGTCATCGTGCTGATCGCCGCGATCGCTATGGGAGTGCTGTATGCGGTGCGCCCCGACATTTTCGACTCAATCGTCTCGATGTTCGTGCCGGAAAAGCCGGACGAGACGGGCGAAACGGAAAAACCGGGCGATACGGAAGAGCCCGGCGGCACGGATAAGCCAGGCGACACGGATAAGCCCGGCGACACGGGAGAGCCGGGAGGTACGGAAGACCCGGGAGATACCGAAGAGCCCGGCGGCACGGAAGAACCCGACGTACCCACGCTGCCCGACAACACGACTGTCACAGGCGACATTTTGTCCGTGCGCGTGCTCGACATAGGGCAGGGCGACTGCATCTACATCGAGTTCCCCGACGGGCAGAACATGATCATGGACATCGGCTCGGAGTTCGGCACGACGTCGCCGTGGAACGTCATCAACGGCGTGCTTGTGGAAGAAGAGGTCGAGCAGATAGACTATCTGTTCATCACTCACGGCGACTACGATCACATCCGCGACGCCAAAAAACTGCTCGACAATTACGAGGTCGTCAACATCTATATGCCGCTTGACGAGGCGCAGGATTCGGCGACGTGGAAAAATCTGCTTGTCGCCGCGGACGAAGAGACCTACACCGACGCTTCGGGCGTTGAACAGTCGTCCGTCTATCACGAGAACGTCGGCACGTTCGCGATCGAGGGCGAAAATTGGGTGATGAACTGCTACACCTTCGACGAGGCTGACTATCCCGAGTGCGGCGACGCAGAGCCGATCAACGCGGTCTCGCCGATTTGCCTGCTCGAATATGCGGGCAGGACGATTGTGCTGACAGGCGATTCAAACGAGCTCAACGAAGAATATCTGCTCGCGAAGGGCTACTTCGACGACGTGGACGCGGACGTGCTCAAGGTCGCGCACCACGGCTCGAGGACGTCGACGACGCAGGCGTTTTTGGACGCAATCGACGCCGAGTTCGCAATCATCTCGACCAGCGGCACCGAGGAGGAGCCGAACGAGAAATACACACATCCCAACCCCGAACTTATGGAGAGGCTGCACGACTACAAAGACGTCACGTCGGACGGCGACTATGACGGCTTCCGCGACATCTACATCACCGCCGAGGTGGGCACGGTGACCGTGCTCGTGGGCGAGAACGGCGGGCTCAACATCTTGACCGAGAGCGGCGAGAAGGAGTACGTCGGCGAAGAGTCGGACGGCGCGCAAGAGGGCGAAAATTCGGGCGAAAACACAGACAATACGGGCGGGCAGGGAGAGCTTCCGGACGCGACCGTCCCCGAGGATAACGAGACCGTCGTCACACCGGCGGCATAAGCAAAGAGAGGTAACAATGGCACAATTCGACATCGAACTCGTCGGCAAAGTCGGCTCGATGGCGCTCGTCAACAAGAAGTGGAGCGACGTCGACTACAATGTGCTCGCGCACATCAGCCGCCAGCTGCGCCCCGGCTACATTTGGGTGACCAGCGGCGCGACCGAGATCGGACGCATCGACTATATCCGCCGCACGGGCAAGGAGCTCAAGGGCGCGTACACCGACGTCAAGAGTGACTATGCGGCGCAGGGACAGGCGATACTTATGGAGAGCTACCGCCGCTACGTCAACCCCATGTACGGCATAAGACAGATACTCGTCGAGCACCAGCACTTCAACGACGACGCAAAGGCGGAGTCGCTCAAACAATTGCTGCTGCGCTGCCCCGAGCAGGGCGCGATCCCCATCGTCAACTACAACGACCCTCTTTCCAACGAGGAGATAGTCAAGACGGAGATACAAGTGCTGATGCAGCGCAAAAAACACGTCGTCCATTGCGCGGACAACGACGAGACCGCCGCGCAGATCGCCGACCTCGTCAAGTGCAAGCATCTGCTCATCTATACGTCGACGGACGGCATCTACCGCGTCCCCGGCGACCCGTCCACGCTGATTCCCGAGATCAAGGGAAAAGACGACCTCGAGCTGATCGCCGCAATCGACGAGTGCCAAAAACTGTGCGACGGCAGTTCGCGCGTGGGCGCAGCCGGCGCTCGCGCCAAATTGGAGTACATCAAGTCCCCGGCGGCGAACGGCACGCGCGTCTACATCGCCAGCCCCAAGTACGACATCAAGGACATCTTGTCCGGCGACGCGCCCTGCACGCGCATCTTCATCGCGTGATAGAGAGTTTTGCCCCCGTCTTCGACGGCGACAGCCGCGTGCTGATACTCGGCAGCATGGCTTCGGTCAAGTCGCTCGAGGCGGGGTTTTTCTATATGCACCCGCGCAACCGCTTTTGGAGCACTCTCGCCGAGATTACCGGCGACCCCGTCCCCGAGAGCATAGAAGGCAAGAGGGAATATCTGCTCGCCCACCGCATCGCGCTGATGGACTCGATCAAGACGTGTACGCGCAAGGGCTCGCTCGACGCCGACATCCGCGACGCAGTCCCGAACGACATCCCGTCCGTCATCGCCGCGAGCAAGATTGCCGCCGTCTTCTGCAACGGCGCCAAGTCGTACGAGGTCGCAAAGCGCGCATACCCGGACATCGACTTCATACGCCTGCCGTCCACGTCGCCCGCCAATGCAGGCGCGTGGGACAAGAGCAAGTGGATGGCAATCAAGAAGTATTTGGTTTGACCGCGCAAGCGGTCTAATTTGGGCTTGGTACTATGACAGAAAAAGATATTGTTTTGTCGGCTTGTCCGCGTGGTCTTTTTTCGGCTTGGTACGTTGACAGGCAGGCAAGGAGTTACTCATTTTTGCGCATACTTCGTTTTGTATATTGCCGATTCTAATTGTTATCGACACGGGCGCCTAAATTTTCATCTTCGGCATCCGCGCGATAGTGCGGCGGACTTGACTTGAGTTTGCGCAAAAAGGCGAACAGCAGCGCCGCCGCGAGCGCGCCCACTACAAAGTAGGTCACCGGCACGTTGAGCCAAAGCCCCGTCAGTTCGAGGGGATAGAACGCGCCTATCAGAACGAGAGGCACGACCAGCGCGGTCGAGACGGACAGCACCGTTGCCTGCAACGATTTGCCGAGCGCGAGGAAGAAACTCTGCGCGGCAAAGGACGCCCATCTGACGAAGTAGCCTATCGCGAACAGCCGCATAGCGGTCGTCATCATCGATATTGTCTCTTCGTCCGGCGAATCGAGGAAGAGTTCGGCAAGCGCGGTCGGGAAGAGCATCATCGCGAGCGCGGCGACGACCGAGACGGCGGTGCAGGCGGCGTAACAGCACTTTTCAATCGAGAAAACGCGCTTGACGTCGCCGGCGCCCCAATTGAACCCGATTGCCGGTTGGAGCGAGTCGCAGGTGCCATACATCAGCGGCATAATGATGCCCTCGGCGTACATCAGCACGCCGTAGACATTGACCGCCCTCTCTCCGCCGAAGCGCAGCAACAGCATGTTCATGAATATGGACGTGATACGCGCGGCGATGTTGTTGAGGAAGTTGGGCGTGCCGCATTGCACTGTGCGCGCGAGCATACGCCGCGAAAAGCGCGGCTTTACGAATTTGAGTGACATCTTGCCGGCAAAGAAGGGGATGAACGCGCCGATTACGCACAGCATCATGCTCAGACACGTCGCGAGCGCCGCAGCCCAAACCGGCAGGCGCAGTCCGAACAGGAAGAGGAATTCCAGCCCCATGCACATTACCGACATCACGACGTTCATCACGAGGCTGCCCTTGATCACTCCGCATATGCGCAAAAAATTGTCGACCGCAAAGAAGATTGTCGTCAGAGGCGAGCACAGAGCATATATCCTCAGGTAGGCGACCGCGTCGTCGAGCAGCGCGCCCTCCGCGCCGAGCGCCCGGAGCATATACGGCGCGAGCGCATACATCAGCGCTCCTACCGCGACGCCTGCGCCTACAATCATGATACACGCGCAGGTGAACATATTGTTGGCTTCGGCGTCCTCTTTGCGCCCAAGCGCGTGCGCAATCGGCACGGACGAGCCTACGCCGATAAGGTCCGCAATCGCGAAGTTGATGATGACGAACGGCATTGCCAAATTGACCGCCGCGAACGGCGTTTCGCCCAATATCCTGCCCACCATGACGCCGTCCATCAATTGATAGAGCGACGACGCCAGCATGCTTATCGCGCCGGGCAGAGCGGCGATGAAAAACAGCTTGAGCGGAGCGACCTGCGAGAAGAGGGTCTTGTTGTCCATACGTTGACGAGGCATATTACTTTTTGATGTTCAATCCAAGACAGAGCGTGTCGGTGTACTTTTCGAGCGCGTCGACGAATGCCGGTGAAAACACCTCGATGGTCTTGTCTATCGCGGCAATCTCTGCGTCGTACAGCTCTTTGAGCGCCGCTTTGGCATAGACTTCGCCTTCGGCGGTCAGCTCCACCCATTTTTCTTTGTCGTTGAGCTTTGTCAGACGCGCATAGCCGAGCGCGACAAGTTCTTTGACGACAGTGTTGACCGTGCTGCGAGGTATCAGCCAATCGCGTGCAATCTGCGCCTGCGTATGCGGCTTGCCGTCGTCGAGAGCATAGAGCACGGACAGTGTGTTTTCTTTGAGCAAATGTCTGCGCGCCCAAAGATAGTACGCGCCGTCGAGCTTGTTGATTGCGGTGTCCAGCCGCATAATCAAAGCGACTTTTTCGTCCATATCCATGATATTCACCCGTTTCGGTTTTTGCTATCGTACGGATTCGTACAATCTCAATCGATATTATAGTACGGATTCGTACAAAAGTCAATCAAAAAATAAGTGGAGAATGGCATTTTTGCGGACATGTATTCAAAAATCGATGAGTGCGGCGGCGTCTCCTTGAAATTCACTCTTGAAATCGGCGCAATCAAAGTTCAGTCCTGCAGGTTCGAACGCTCAATAGAAAAACGCGCCAAGATTGCGCGCTTCCTCAACGTTGCCAAGGGCAACATTTCACTTCAAAAGACGGACCCGCTTTCGCGAGTCCGTCTTTTTGTTATCGTTGATTACTTCTTGTCGCTGTCGGCGAGATTTTGATAGGTCTCGAATCTCTCCTTGGCTTGCTCTTCGTTGAGTTCGAACAGCTTTTCGGCGACTTGCGGCTTCGCCTTCGCGAGCTGGGCGTATCTGTTCTCGCCCATGAGGAAGTCGCGGTAGCTGCCGGTCGGAGCCTTGCTGTCCAGCGTAAACGGATTCTTGCCCTGCGCCTTGAGCTCGGGGTTGAACCTGTACAGCTGCCAATAGCCCGCCTCGACCGCCTTCTTCATCTCGATCTGGCTGTTGCTCATATTGATGCCGTGGTTGATGCACGGAGCGTACGCGATGATCAGCGACGGACCGTGATATGCCTCAGCCTCTTTGATCGCTTTGAGGAACTGGTTCATATTGGCGCCCATCGAGACCTGAGCGACATAGACGTAGCCGTAATCCATAGCCATCTTGCCGAGGTCCTTCTTCTTGGTGACCTTGCCGCCTGCGGCGAACTTGGCGACCGCGCCGGTCGGGGAGGACTTGCTTGCCTGACCGCCGGTGTTGGAGTAGACTTCGGTGTCCAGCACGAGGACGTTGACGTCCTGACCCATCGCGAGGACGTGGTCGAGACCGCCGTAGCCGATGTCGTATGCCCAGCCGTCGCCGCCGAACATCCAGATGGACTTCTTGACGAGGCAGTCTTTGTCTTCGAGGATCTCCTTGACGAGGGCGTCGGATGCGCAGCCGCACTTGTCGCAGGAGGTCAGGCAGGCGAGCAGAGCGGCGCTGGTCTCGACGCTTGCCGCGTCGTCCATCGTCGCGATCCAATCTTCGCAAGCCTTCTTGCCCTCGGCGTAGTCCGCCCAAGCCTCGGCGAGAGCTGCGACCTTGTCCTTGAGAGCGGCGCGGCGCGCCTGGTAGGCGAGGTTGATGCCGTAGCCGAACTCGGCGTTGTCCTCGAACAGGCTGTTTGCCCACGCGGGACCGTGGCCCTTCGCGTTTTTGGTGTAGGGGCAGGTCGGGGCGGAACCGCCGTAGATGGACGAGCAGCCGGTCGCGTTGGCGACGACCATTCTGTCGCCGAACATCTGTGTGACGACCTTGACGTACGGCGTCTCGCCGCAGCCGGCGCATGCGCCCGAGAACTCGAACAGCGGTCTGTTGAGCTGGGAGCCGAGCACGGTGTCGCGCTTGACGGGGGCGTCGGAATCGGGCAGCTTGTCCGCATAGTCCCAATTGACAGCCTCGCCGTTAGCGAGAGCGGTGTCGAGCGGGATCATCGTCAAAGCCTTCTCCTTGGCGGGGCAGATGTTGGCGCAGCTGCCGCAGCCGGTGCAGTCGAGCGCGCTGACCTGCATGCGGTACTTGTAGCCCTTCGCCGCCTTGCTGTCGACGGTGGCGAACGTCGCGGGCGCGCCCTCGAGCACTTCGGGCTTTTGGACGGTCGGACGGATCGCCGCGTGCGGGCAGACGAACGCGCATTGGTTGCATTGGATGCACTTGGAGCTGTCCCAAGCGGGTACGAACACCGCGATGCCGCGCTTTTCGTACTTGGTCGTGCCGGTCGGGACGCAGCCGTCCGCTTCGATCGCGGAGACGGGCAGCTTGTCGCCCTCCTGCGCGAGGATGGGAGCGATGAAGTCGGTGAAGTATTTGTCATCGGTGGTCGGCACTGCGACGGCGCCCTCGGTGGTCTTGCTCCACTTGTCGGCGTCGTACTTGACCTCGACGATGTTGTCGACCGCGTGGTCGATCGCCGCGAAGTTCATGTTGACGACCTTCTCGCCCTTCTTGGAGAAGGACTTGACGACGAACTCCTTCATGTGCTTTTCGGCGTCCGCATAGGGGATGACGCCCGCGAGCTTGAAGAAGCAAGCCTGCATCGCGGTGGAAATGCGGTTGCCGAGGCCGATCTCTTCGACGACCTTGATCGCGTCGACGTTGTAGAACTTGATGTGCTTTTTGGCGATCGCGTTCTTCATCGAGGCGGGGAGTTTTTCGTCCATCTCTTCGAGCGTCCACGGGCTGTTGAGCAGGAAGACGCCGCCGTCCTTGAGGTCGCTGATCATGTCGTACTTGACGACATAGGACGGGTTGTGGCAGGCGACGAAGTCCGCCTGGTCGATTAGGTATGCGCTCTTGATGGGCTTGTCGCCGAATCTCAGGTGGGAGACGGTGATGCCGCCCGACTTTTTGGAGTCGTAGGCGAAGTAAGCCTGGGCATACTTTTCGGTGTAGTTGCCGATGATCTTGATCGAGTTCTTGTTGCTGCCGACGGTGCCGTCCGAGCCGAGACCGTAGAACTTGCAGCTGATCGCGCCGGCGGGAGCCGCGTCGATCTTCTCGGTGACGGGCAGCGAGCGCCCGGTCACGTCGTCGTTGATGCCGACGGAGAAGTGGCTCATCGGCTTTTTGGCGTTCATGTTCTCGAACACGGCGTTGACCATCGAGGGGTTGAACTCCTTGCTGCCGAGCCCGTATCTGCCGCAGACGACGTCGATTTTGCGGCCCGCCTCGTTGAGGGCGGCGACGACGTCGAGATAGAGAGGTTCGCCCGCGCTGCCGCTCTCTTTGACGCGGTCGAGCACGGTGATCTTTTTGACGCTCGAGGGGATCGCAGCCGCAAACTTC
>NHCFR05603__coassemble_643_pt1 | contig 22137 bp, 20 predicted proteins | sample NHCFR05603__metabat2_high_PE_018 | metagenome-assembled genome bin NHCFR05603 | reverse complement strand
CAGCGGACTCGGCGTAGGGGAGAGGTATGACGAATGGAAACGCGCTTTGACCGGAGAGGCGGACATAGTCGTCGGCGCGAGGAGCGCGGTATTCGCGCCTCTCGACAACGTGGGACTGATTATCCTTGACGAAGAGCACGACGGCAGTTACGTCAGCGAATCCAATCCTCGCTATGACGCCGCGACAATCGCCGAATTCAGGGTCAGGCAGGCCGGCGGCAAGTTGGTGCTCGGCAGCGCGACCCCGTCGATTGACAGCTTTGAAGCGGCGCAGGAAGGGAGATACAATCTCATCGTGATGGACAAGCGTATCGGCGGTCGAGAGATGCCGCCAATCGAGACCGTCGACATGTCCAAGGAGCTGCTCGCCGGCAACGCGGACATATTCTCGCGCAGGCTGGTGCAGGAGATGGACGGCGCGATTGAGAGAGGGGAACAGGTGATGCTCTTCCTCAACAGGCGCGGTTACAGTTCGTTCGCGATGTGCCGCAATTGCGGCTATGTCGCCAAGTGCGAGAATTGCGACGTCGCGCTCAGCTATCATTCGGTCGAAAACGCGCTCGTCTGTCACTATTGCGGCGCGAAATACAGGATGATATCGCGTTGTCCCAAGTGCGGAAGCGACAACATAAAAATGGGCAAGATTGGCACGCAGCGCGTTGTGACGGAACTGCAAAAGATGTATCCGAACGTGAATATTTTGCGTTTGGACGCGGAGAGTACGACGACCAAGGACGCCTATCTCGACATTCTCGGCGCGTTCAAGGCGCGCGAGGCGCAAATTCTCGTAGGCACGCAGATGATTGCCAAGGGGCACGACTTCCCGGACGTGACGCTCGTCGGCATTTTGGACGCGGATATAGGGCTCTATCACAGCGACTTCCGAAGCGCGGAGCGCACCTTCCAATTGGTCACCCAGGTCGCCGGCAGGGCGGGCAGAGCGGAGAAGGCGGGCAAGGTGCTGCTTCAGACCTTTTCGCCCAACCACTATGTCTATCGCTTTGCGGCGCGCTATGACTATCCCGGCTTTTTCGCGAAGGAGAACAACACGCGCAAGGTCACCGGCTTTCCCCCCTATTCCACGATTGTCAGGGTGCTCTTTTCAAGCGAAATCGAGGAGAAGGCGGCGGCGTGTACAAAGAGCGTGTTTTACGGGCTCAAGGCGTTTGCGTCCGAGCATGCGAGCGACTTCTTCGTGCTCAGGGCGATGATTGCGCCGGTCGCGAAGATAGAGAGACACTATCGCTATCAGATTGTGATGAGAGTCAGCAAGGAGAGCGAGGACGCGGTGTTCGGCTGCATCCATGAATTGCTCGAAAGATACAGGACGAGAGGCGTGACCGTGTTCGCGCAGCTCGATCCGCAAAATATGATGTGAGGAACAGAATATGGCATTGAGAGACATTGTGAAAGATCCCGATCCCGTGCTGCGCAGACGCAGCAGACCGGTCGAAGTTTTCGACGGCAAACTCGCCAAGCTTCTCGACGACATGCACGAGACCATGCTCGCCGCGGACGGAGTGGGGCTTGCCGCGCCGCAAGTGGGATTGCTGCGCCGCATCGCGGTCATCGAGACCGAGGACGGCTACTTTGAATTTATCAACCCGGCGATTGTCGCATCGAGCGGTTCGCAGAGGGGCGCGGAGGGGTGCCTGAGCGTCCCGGGGCGCAACGAGATTGTCGTCCGCCCGATGAAGGTCACCGTAGAATATCTTGACCGCAAGGGCAAAAAGCACAGGGACGAATTCGAGGGGCTGACCGCGCGCGCGTGCTGCCACGAGTTCGACCATCTCGACGGCATTCTCTATTACGACAAGGCGGAAAAGGAGAAAAAGGAGTGAGGGTAATCTTTCTCGGCACGCCCGACTTTGCGGTGCCGTCGTTCAACGCTTTGACAGCTTCGCGGCACGAAGTGGTCGCGGCGGTCACACAGCCGGACAGACCGCGCGACCGCGGAAAGGTGTCCGCTTGCCCGGTCAAACAGGCGGCGCAGGCGGCGGGGGTGCCCGTGTTTCAATTTGAAAAGATACGCGACGGCGGTGCGGAAGTTTTGCGCAAACTCGGCGCGGACGTCATGGTCACATGCGCGTACGGGCAGATTTTGGACGAGGTGCTGCTCGGGCTTACGCCGCACGGCGTAATCAACGTCCATGCGTCGCTCTTGCCGGCGTATCGCGGTTCGTCGCCGATACAGTGGGCGGTGATCAACGGCGAAAAGATCACCGGCGTGACGACGATGAAGACGTCGCTCGGGCTCGATTGCGGCGATATTATCATGAAAAGCGAGACGGAGATCTTGCCCGAAGAGACCGCCGGAGAGCTGTTTGACAGGCTTGCGCCGCTCGGCGCGGAGCTGATTGTCAAGACTCTCGACGCAATCGAGGACGGGAGCGCGACCTTTACGCCGCAAGACGAGTCGAAGGCGAGTTACTATCCGATGTTCCGCAAGTCGGACGGGCTCATCGACCCCAAGATGACGGTCGCAAAGTTTGTCGATTTCGTCAGGGGGACGTCCCCTTGGCCGGGCGCGTTCTGCCGAGTGGGCGGCAAATTGCTCAAGGTGCACAGAGCGCGCGCGTTGAGAGCGGACGAGCCGTGTACGAGACGGCTGTATTTCCCCGGCGAATTTGCGGTGTTTTTCGGAAGACTTCACCTCGCGCTGTCGGACGGGCTCGCCGTCCTCGAAGAGGTACAGCCCGAGGGAGGCAAGCGCATGAGCGGCGCTGCGTTTGCGCTCGGACATGCGGATATCAACGGCAAGACGGTGGAAGAATGAGCGATTTGAGGGCGGTTTACGACATATTGACGGACGTGTACAGACAGGGCGCATATGCGTCGCTGGCTCTGTCGCGCCGCGTCGGCCATGCCGTCAATCGCGATTTTGTCACTCGCTTTGTCTACGGCGTGCTCGCGCGAGATACCGAACTTGAGTACTACATCGGCGCGATGGTGGCGAAAAAACCGCGCGGCGGCGTGGCAATCTTACTCAAAATGGGAATGTATTGCGTCCTATATATGGATTCCGTGCCCGACTATGCGGCGGTCAACAACACCGTCGAGCTCGCCAAAGAGGTCGGCAAACGCGCGTCGAGCGGCTTTCTCAACGGAGTACTCAAGGCGTTTTGCAAAAAGCGTCCCGAACTTCCTGCGGAAAAGACGGCGCGCCTGTCTGTGACAGCGTCGGTGCCGCTCGGTTTGGTCAAGAAGTATGTCAAGCAATACGGCTGGGAAAAGACATACGAATTTTTGACCGCCGTCCCCGAAGAGCGCGAGCATATGAGGGTTGACGTGTCGCGCGTTTCGATGAAAGGGATGTGCGAAAGGCTGGAGAAACTCGGCGTCGAGTATGCGCCCGATCCCGATCTCGAAGACGCGCTTTTTGTCCGCAATTCCCCCAAATTAAAAGAGCTTTACGACCAAGGATATTTCACATGGCAGTCCAAGTGTTCGATGCTTTGCTGCCGTGCGGCAGGGCTTGTCGGCGGCGAAAAGGTGCTCGATATGTGCGCCGCGCCCGGCGGCAAGGCGGTCTATCTTTCCTCGCTTGCGGACGGCGTTTGCGTCACCGCATGCGATATCTATCACCATAGACTGCAATTGATACAGAGCTATTCCGCGCGCATGCGCAGGCCGATTGACGTCAGACTGATGGACGCGACCGCGCCGGCAAAGGAGATGTACGCTGCATACGACGTCGTGCTGTGCGACGTGCCGTGTTCAAATTTCGGCGTCGCGGCGAAAAAGCCGGACGTCTATCTGTCCAAAGACGCCGCAGCGGCTGCGTCGCTGGCCGCGGTGCAGTACAAGATTTTGTGCAACGGCGCGCGCTGCGTCAAAGAGGGCGGCAAGGTCGTCTATTCGACATGTACGCTGCTCAAAGAGGAGAACGGAGACATCGTCAAACGCTTCCTCAAAGAGCACCGCGAATTTGTCTCGGAAGGCGAAAAACAATATTTTCCCGACGGCAGCGGAATGGACGGATTTTTTGTGTGCGTATTGAGGAGGAAAGGTTTGTGAGCGCGCTGATTGCGATGGACGAAACACGGCTCGCCGCCCTTGTCAAGGAGTGCGGACAACCGTCTTTTCGCGCAAAGCAATTGCGCGAGTATGCGCTTAAAGGCACGGCGGTCGAAGAGATGTCGTCGCTGCCCAAGGCGATGCGCGAAGCGCTAGTCGAAAAGGGTGTGACCGCGCTCGCGGCGTCGATTGTTCAAAGCAAGACGTCCGCAATCGACGGCACGACCAAGTTTTTGTTTGCGCTCGAGGACGGCAATGTCGTCGAGGGCGTGTTGATGAAATACGACTACGGCAATTCCGTCTGCGTATCCACCCAGGTCGGCTGCGCGATGGGGTGCAAATTCTGCGCGTCGACGTTGGACGGCAAGGTGCGCGACCTCACCGCCGCGGAGATGCTTTCAGAAGTGATTGCCGCAGGGAGCGCGGTCGGCGGCGTCAACCACGTCGTACTGATGGGCAGCGGCGAACCGCTGGACAACTATGACGAGGTGATTGAATTTATACGCAGGCTTTGCGTCGATTTGGGGATGTCCAAAAGGCACATCGCGCTGTCGACGTGCGGACTGTGCGAGGCGATGGACAGGCTGTCGAAAGAGGAATACGCGCCCGTGCTGACCGTGTCTCTGCATGCGCCCAACGACGAACTTCGCAAGCGCATTATGCCCATTGCGAACAAATATCCCGTCCGCGACGTCGTTGCGGCGGCGAAGAGATATTTCGATTCCACATCGCGCAGGGTGATTTTTGAGTATTCGTTGATTGACGGCTTCAACGACACGGGCGAGTGTGCGAAAGAGCTGGCGGCGTTGGTCAAGGGCTTCCCCTGCCACGTCAACCTCATCCGTCTCAATCCCGTCAAGGAGCGCGGACTTGCAGGCTCGGACAAGGCGGCGGTCGCGGCGTTTTCGGACGCATTGACCGCGCGCGGAGTGAGCAACACCGTTCGCCGCACGCTCGGCGCGGACATCGACGGCGCTTGCGGACAGCTTCGCCGCAAGTTTTTGGGAGGCGAAAAATGATTCGCGGTCAAATCGTAAAGGAGACGGGAGGACGTTTTTTCGTCAAGACGGACGACGGCGAGAAGATAGTCTGCTCGGCGCGCGGCAAACTCAAAGAAAAGGGCGAGCTGTATGTCGGCGATATCGTCTTTGTCGATGACGACGGCTTTCCGGTCATAGAAAAACTCGAGCCGCGCGAGAGCATGTTGGTGCGGCCGTATGTCAGCAATATAGACGGGATAATAATTGTGTTGGCGGTGCAGCCGCGCCCCGATTTTCTGCTGGCGGACAAGATGATTGTCGGCTGCGTTCAGCAACAGCTCGACGCAATCGTCTGCGTCAACAAATGCGATTTGGACGGCAGCGACGAACTTGTCGCCAAGGTCAAGACTGAATACGGTGCAATCGCCGACGTGGTGCCCGTCTCGGCGGAAGACGGCACGGGAATGCAGGTCGTCCGAGAGATGATCAAGGGCAGATTTTTCTGTCTCGCCGGACAGTCCGCGGTCGGAAAGTCTTCGATGATCAACGCGCTTTGCGGCGGCGAAAGAATGGCGGTCGGCGGATTGAGCAAAAATCTGCGCGGCAGGCATACGACCCGTCACGTCGAGATTATAGAATTCAAGGACGGCACCAAAATCGCCGACACTTGCGGTTTCTCGCGCTATGAGATACCGCTCGTCGATCCGGCGACGCTTGCCGGATGCTATGTCGACTTTGACGACTATCGCGAACAATGCCGCTTCCGCGGATGCACGCACACCGTCGAGGAGTGCTGCGGCGTCAAAGAAGCGGTCGCCGAGGGCAAATTGCCCAAAGAAAGGTATGACAGATACCTTCAATTGTATGAAGAAATGTCCAAAAGATGGGAGAAACGCTATGGCTGACAACATTTTGATTGCGCCGTCGATATTGTCCGCGGACTTCGCGGCGATGGGAGACGCGGTGAGAAATCTCGAAAAGTGGCGCGCCGATTGGGTGCACTGCGACGTAATGGACGGCAGGTTCGTCCCCAATATCACCTTCGGAATGCCGATGGTCGAGGCGCTCAGGCGCAACACCTCGCTTACGCTCGACGTGCATTTGATGATAGTCGAGCCCGAAAAATATGTCGAACGGTTTGTCAAAGCCGGCGCGGATATCGTGACCTTTCATCCCGAGGCGAGCGGCGATGTGCACGGAACGCTTGCCGTAATCAAGAGCGCCGGCGCAAAGTGCGGTCTTGTGCTCAATCCGGATATCGTAATCGACAGTGTCGAGCCATATCTCGACGAGTGCGACGTCGTTATGCTGATGGGGGTGTTTCCCGGCTTCGGCGGTCAAAAGTTCATCCGCGACGTGCTGCCCAAGTTGACCGAACTCAAAGCGTTGAGAGGAGACAGGAGGTTCTTGATCGAACTCGACGGCGGCGTCACCGAAGACAATGCGAAAGAGATTGTCGCCGCGGGAGCGGACGTACTCGTTGCCGGCAGCAGCGTGTTCAAGTCGCAGCATCCTCAACGGACAATCGAGATTTTGAGGACGTCGGCAAGATAGAAGGACAAAAACACCGAAACATTCGAGAGCGGCGTTTTGCGCCGCTTTTTTGTGCAGATTGCGCTTTGACGCGGTTTGATTGAGGCGTGTGCGCCCGTGCAATTGACTTGTGCGGTTACGATGCATGACACAAGAAGGATAATCGCCGATTTTGGCCGTTGCCTGCCGTTGAACATTCGCGTATGTGTCGATAAAGTATGGTTGCAAGACGATTGTCGTAGAATTTTATGCTTACATTTCAATAATAGTTATAATTGATTATCCGTGGGTTATTCGGTATTATGAAGCGGAGGTATTACAATGCGCGGTACTTAGTGCCTTTTCGGTAATCGTGAAAATATATCTTATTGATAAATAATTGATAATATCTAAAAATAATTAATACTACAAAAATTTCAAGCCGTGAACATTAGAATTGCGATGCGCATATTCTGCACGAGGAGGTGAGCGCATGAAGATCTTTTGTATCGATCCGCCGAAGGCGATCAAAGTTTTGTTGAGGAGCGTCTGCAAGTTGTTTGGGGCAATCTGAAAAAGCGGAGCCGCGATATTCGGAGTCGAACCGACCTTCGGGTTATGCGCCCGACGAAACCGTTCCTTCGGCGGCTCCATTTGCAAAATAACATAACTTCGGGCGTATGTCAAGCCGTTTTTGTCCCATTGCACGGAGATTTCGGCATGTCATGCCGCTTTTGCACGCTCGAATTTGCCAAAGCGCCCTTGCGTCGCGTTTTGCCGCTCCAATCGGTGGTTGAATGCTGCGAGATTTGAAATGCGGTGATTTTTCGCGTCTTTTGCGTCTGCTGTGCGCGCCCGGAACAACTTTGTCTCAAATTTTGTAAAAATTGCTTCAATTGGCTTGCATTATTTTTTTTGACGTGATAATATATCAAGGCACGAAACAAAAAGGAGGTCATCTTCTATGTCGAAAGTTTGCAGTATCTGCGGAAAAGGTCGTTTGAGCGGCAACAAGGTCAGCCACTCGAACCGTAAATACAGAAGGGCTTGGGGCGCCAACGTTCAAAAGGTCGAGCTTGTCAGCGAGAGCGGCAAGGTCGAGAGGGCGTATGTCTGCACCAGGTGCTTGAGGACGATGAACAAGAATGCCGATTGAGTTTGTTTGACAAAGTTCACGGACGCCGAAAGGCGTCCGATTTTTTTGCGTTTTTCCTGCTATTCGGGCTGTTTGAGTCGCTGTGTGGGCCGGGGTATCGCTTGTTATTTGAATTTTGGCGGTTGATGCCTGCGTAGAAAGACGTGCCGCGTGATTTGTGCGGGGCGGCGTATTTCGACTTGTCTGTGAAACGGAGGGCATTTGTGACGGCGCGAATGCCGCGGATGTTGAAAATTTTTTGCAAAGATGGTACGATTTGCGGTGTCGTAATACGATTTTAGATTCTTCTCACGTATACTCGGTGTCTGCGCGAGCATAGCTTTGCGCGACTTTGCGGCAAACGCTTGCAAATTTTCGCAATATTGTGTAATATATTAAGCGTATAGGGGCGCGTGCGCGGGCGAGACCGTGCGGCGTGCCGCAATCGCGGCAAAGCGCAAATGCGCATACGGTAAGCAAATATGGCTGTTAAGACGTTGAACAGATACGGTAAGATCACCATTACGGACAGCGCGATCGCTATGACCGCGCATTACGCCGCGCAGGAATGCTACGGCGTTGTCGATCTCGTGTCGCGTCGGCTTACCGACAGTATAATGCAACTATTCAAAGGTGCTCCGACCGCCAAAGGCGTTGTCGTCGAGACCGTAAACAATAAGATATACCTCGAATTGTTCGTGGTATTGAGCGACGGCGTCAATGTTGACGCGATCTGCGATTCCGTTCGCAGCACGGTCAAATATATCGTCGAGACTTTCACGGGAATGAGAGTCAGCGACATCGTGGTCAACGTCGTCGGTGTGAAACTCTGATTGGAGAGAATAATGAAAACTATCGATAACATCAAACTCAAGGAGATGTTTGTCGGGGGATATAAAAATCTGCTTGCCCACAAGGCGGAGGTCGACGCGCTCAACGTCTTCCCGGTGCCTGACGGAGATACCGGTACCAATATGTCGTTGACGCTCGGGTCCGCGGTCAAGGAGATTGAAGCGACGGAAGGGGACTGCTCGCAGCTTTTGACAGAGTTTGCGAGGGGCGCGCTCAAAGGGGCGCGAGGCAACTCCGGCGTCATCTTATCGCAGATAATCAAGGGACTTGCGCGTTATCTCGGGGACGAACCCCAGATTACGACCAAGGCGTTCGCAAAGGCGCTTTCAAGCGCCCGTGAAGTCGCATACAGCGCGGTGACGAAGCCCAAAGAGGGCACAGTGCTCACCGTCATTCGCTCGATGGCGGAGCATGCGCCGGCGATTGCGAGCAAAAATTCTTCGTTTATAACCTTCTTTGAGGCTCTCTTGGCAAAGGGCGAAGAGACCTTGCAGAAGACCCCCGAGATGTTGCCCGTGCTCAAAAAGGCAGGCGTCGTAGACGCAGGCGGCCGCGGGCTTTTGTATGTATTCCAAGGCTTCTATTACGCATTGATCGGCAAAGAGATTGAGGAAGTGTCGCCCGACGCGCAATCCGTTCAGCCGGTGCTCACTCAGCTCGATACCGTCGGAAGCGACGAGCATGACCTCGACAATATCAAGTATGCGTACTGTACGGAATATTTTATAATCAACCTGAAAAAACATATAACCGAAGAAGATATCGAAAAATTGCGTGACAAATTAATGACAATCGGCGATTGCGTGATTGTCATCGGCGATGTCAGTCTTGTCAAGGTGCACGTTCACACCAATTCGCCCAACAAGGCGCTCTATTACGCGCTTCAGCTCGGCGAGCTGGACAAGATCAAGATTGAGAACATGCTCGAACAGCATCGCGCGCTTGTCCGCACGCGTGAGGCGAACAAAAAGCCTCTCGGCATGGTTGCGATTTGTGCCGGCGAAGGGTTTGCGTCGCTGTTCCGCGAATTGACCGTCGACGAGATTGTTGAGGGCGGTCAGACGATGAATCCCAGCGTGGACGATATCCTTCATGCGGTCGAGAAGGTCAACGCCGACAGTGTCATCGTGCTCCCCAACAATAAGAATATCATCATGGCGGCCGAGCGCGTAGCGGAATTGACCGACAAGCATTGCTATGTGCTGCCGACGGCGGAGGTAGCCGAGGGCATCAGCGCGGCTATCGTGTTTGACCCCTCGCTCAGCGCGGAGGCGAACGTCGAGCAGATGAAAGAGGCGTTTGAGCGCGTCAATTGCGGCGAGGTCACCTGCGCCGTGCGCAAGACGGAGCTCGACGGCTTCTCAATCAAGGTCGGCGACTATATCGGGCTTGACTCCAAAAAGATAGTTTCCCATTCCAAGACGCTTGACAAGGCGGTGATGGGGCTTGTCGCCAAGTTGGTCGGCAAAGACAGCGAGGTCATCACCCTCTATTACGGCGCGGATGTGACCAAGGAGGAGTCGGAGCGCATGACCGAGGCAATCGAAGAGAAGTATCCCGACTGCGACGTCGTATGCTATTACGGCGGACAGCCGCACTACTTCTATATGATTTCGGTGGAATGACCCTAAAATATCGAACGACTGCCGCGCCGAGCTTTCGGCGCGGCTTTTTCGAATAAGCGGACGCAAGCGTTCGGACGGCGTGAAGACATGCGATAGGCATGTGCAGCCGGGAAAGAAGAGAAGTTTTGCGCCGCAAAAAGCGAACTGTTGTTCAAAGTCGCAGGCGCGACCTCGGTCGCAAGGAGAAGATATGCAACTTGAAGAATTGAAAGGAGTCGGTCAAAAGACGGCGGATAAGCTGCGCTCGCTCGGCATACGCGACGGGCGCGATCTGCTCGATTTTTTGCCGTCCGACTATTGGGATATGACGCGCGAGGGCGATCTGCGCACCGCGCGCGAGGGTGAATATCTGCTCATCAAGGGCCGCGTGCGCAAGCTGACCAAGCTTGTGCGCACCGGGCGGCTCAATTTCTTTGCGGCGACCATAGACGCTCCGAGCGGATCAATCAAGGCGGTGTGGTTCAACGCGCCCTATCTGCGCAACAACATTGCCGAAGGGCAGGACCTCACTCTGTGGGGTAAGCTGACCGTAAAGAAGGGGGCGCGCGAATTGATCAACCCCGGCTTTGAGGGCGCGGGCGGCGAAAGGCTAAAGGGGATTGTGCCCATCTATCCGACCAAGGGGGTAGTCGGTCAAAGTTTGATGCGCAAGTTGACCGCGGAGTGCGCGGCAAGACAAGAGGTCAAACCGCTCGTCGAGGCGGAGGGGCTGATGCCGCTCGGAAAGGCGTATTACGACGCGCATTGTCCGATGTCGATTGAGGGCGCGGAGGCGGCATTGAGAAGGATAGCGCTCGAGGATATGACTGCGCGCCTCATCGCGTATCGAGCAAGCAGGGAAGGGGAGACGGAGAGGCGGAAAAGCCGTTGCAATCTCCCGTTTGAAATTATGGACGATTTGGTGCAGTCGCTGCCTTTTGAATTGTCGCCGAGTCAGCGTGCGGCGATCAAGGATATCGTTTGCGATATGAAGGGCGAGGTGTGCATGAACAGGATGATTGTCGGGGACGTCGGCTCGGGCAAGACGGTCGTCGCGTTGCTGACCGCCGCATACGTCGCGAGGTGCGGAATGCAGAGCGTACTGATGGCGCCGACCGAAATCTTGGCGAGACAACACTTCAAGACCGCGAGCGAATTGCTCGAGGGGAGCGGAGTGACCTGTGCGCTCATCACCGGTTCGGACAGCGCCGCGCAGAAGAGGAAGATACGCTCGGGCGTCGCGTCGGGCGAGACGGATATATTGATAGGAACGCATGCGGTGCTTTCCGACGATGTGGTATTCGCCGATCTCGGCTATGTGATCGTCGACGAATTGCACAAGTTCGGCGTGAGACAGAAGAGCGTGCTAGAGACAAAGGCGAAGGGCGTGGACGTCGCGGTGATGAGCGCGACGCCTATACCGCGCACGCTTGCGCTCGCCGAGTACGGCGACATAGCGGTCAGCACAATCGAAAGCCGAAAGAGCGCGGACGAATATGCCGACACAAGCATAGTCGCCGACGACAAGCTGGACGAGATGTTTGCCTTCATAAGGCAAAAGGCGCTCGGCGGCGAGCAGGCATACATCGTATGTCCGCGCGTCGAGGACAGCGAGGGCATGGAGCTGATGTCGGCAAAGACGGTGTATGAAGAATTGACAAAGGGACGCTTTGCGGATATCTCGGTAGGGCTTGTTTACGGTTCGATGGCGGAAAAGCGCAAGACGGAGACGATGGATCTCTTTGCTGAGGGCAAGATATCGGTTCTTGTCGCGACGGGAGTCGTCGAAGTGGGCGTGGATTGTCCGGGAGCGAGCGTAATTGCCGTATTGCACGCCGATCGCTTCGGACTTGCGTCGCTTCATCAATTGCGAGGACGAGTGGGCAGGCGGAGCGGCATGCGCTCATATTGCTTCCTTCATGCCGCGTCAAGCGACGCGTCGAGGCTTGAAATCTTGGAAAAAGAGTGCGACGGCTTCAGATTGGCGGAAAAGGACGCCGAGATACGCGGATACGGCGACTTCCTCGGCTGGAGGCAGAGCGGAGGCTCCGCATTCAAGATAGACATCGGTCTTTTGAGGGAAAGCAAACGCTGCGCCGACCTTCTCGGCGGTCGCCCGAAAGAAGAACTGCTTGCCGATCATCGCGTCAGAAAGTTCTATGATAGGGTCAACAATATAAGTATGAACTAAAAATTGTTCTAAATTAAGCCGATTTTTAGAATAATCCACCTGAAAAACCTGCTCAAATGCTTATTTTGCGCGCAAAATATTATTTTAGTATACACGCGTCATTCGATAGACTTGACGCGCGTTTTGGTTTATAATTGTAACATCAAATTTACGGAAGTTGCTATGACAGACAAATTCAAACAGCCGTCGGGCGTTCGCGATACGCTCCCGGCGGAATGCGCGGCAAAGCGCGCAATCGAACAAAAGTTGCTCGCCAAGTTCGGGCAGTACGGATACCTTCAAATAGACACTCCGGCTCTCGAGTACGGCAGGCTCTATTCCGAGGGCGACCGTTTCGATCTCGACCGACTCTTCAAGTTTTCCGATTGCGACGGGGCGTTGCTCGTGCTCAGACCCGACATGACGATGCCCATCTCTCGCGTTGTCGCGACCAAGTTCGCTCCCGGCAGATATAAGCTGTGCTATTTGGGCAGCACCTACCGCTTGACGAGGCGCAGCAACGGTTTGAGAGAGTTCACCCAAGCTGGCGTCGAGTATATGGGCGCGAGCGGCACCGCGTGCGACGCCGAGGCTGTTGCTTTGGCGATTGAGTCGCTGCGCGCATGCGGACTTGAGGACTTCATCATCGACATCGGGCACGTCGGCTTTTTCGGCGGAATTTTGAAGCAGCTCGGACTGGACGAAGAAAAGCGGCGCGAGCTCGCCGCGCTTGTCGAGCGTAAAGACGTAATCGGCGAGAGTCTCTTCGCCGCTCGCGAGGGGCTGACCTCCGAGAGCATGAGTCTGCTTGCTGGGCTTCCGATGTTGTTCGGCGACGGCACCGTCTTGGAGCGCGCTCGCGCTCTCTGTCTCAACGACGAGATGAAAAAGTCGCTCGACGAGCTGGACGCGCTCAACTCCGCGCTTGTCAAAGCCGGTTACGGCGACCGAATCAGTTACGACCTCTCACTTGTCGGCGAGATGTCCTATTACAGCGGACTCGTGTTCAAGGGGCTTTGCGAGGGGGCAGGCTCGTCCGTGCTCAGCGGAGGCAGATACGACAGGCTTTGCGACGCGTTCGGCAGGGGCGTGCCTTCGGTCGGGTTTGCGATCGCGGTCGACAGGCTGGTCGACGTGCTCCCTGCAAATGAGCCGACCCAAAGCGTCGACGAGGTGATCGGCTGCGACGGCACCCCGGACGGGATCGCCGCGGCGCTTGCCTACGCGTCTGCCGCAACCTCAAAGGGACGCAAGGTCGACTTTGTCGGGCAGTGCTCGAAGGGCGAACTTGACGAGTACGGCGTCAAAGCAACCATGTTCGGATCGGGGGAGAAGAAGTAATATGAAGCTCAAAAGAAATATGGACAAAACGGTTGTGTTTGCATTGGCAAAGGGCAGGCTCGCCGAAAAGTCGGCGGACATACTTTGCCGCTGCGGCATAGACTGCGCCAACATCTTGGAACCCACCCGCAAGCTCGTCTTGACGGACGCGAGCGGCGCATACGAATTTATATTCGTCAAGCCCAGCGACGTGCCCGTCTATGTCGAGAGGGGCGTCGCCGACGTCGGCGTCGTAGGCAAGGACACGTTGCTCGAGTCGGGCGCGGACGTCTATGAGCTCGTCGACCTCAGGTTCGCCGCCTGCAAGCTGGCGCTCGCCGGCTATCCCGGGTTTGACGTCAAGGAGGCGCGAAACGGGCTCAAGGTTGCGACCAAGTACGGCAATTTTGCGCGCAGCTATTTCGAGAGCCGCGGGCTCAACGCAGACATCATCCCGCTTCACGGGTCGATCGAGCTTGGTCCGATCGTCGGACTTTCGGACATCATCCTCGACATCGTCGAGAGCGGCAAGACGCTCAAAGAGAACGGACTTGTCGTGCTCGAAGAGATCTGCGACTGTTCGGCGCGGCTGATCGTCAACAAGGTCAGCCTCAAGACCAAGTCAAAGGCGCTTATCCCGCTTGTCGCCTCGATCAAACAAGCGGTCGCGGAGTGATATGATACCCATTTTGAGATACGGCAAAGATAATGCGGACAGGGTGTTCCGCCGCACGCAGCTGGGCGATCCCCAAAAGGCGGCTGCGGTCGCGTCGATCATAGCGGACGTGCGCAAAAGAGGGGACGAGGCGCTGTTCGAATATGCGGCGAAGTTCGACAAGGCGGAGCTTTCGGCGCAAAACATCGAGGTGACGCAGGCAGAGATAGACGCGGCGTACGACGAGGTCGATCCCGCGCTTGTCGAGAGTTTGCGCCGCGCGGCGAAGAACGTCTTCGACTACCATGCGCGTCAGCGCGCCAAGTTTGCCGACGACGACCACAAGGTCGGCAAGTCGAGCACTCTCGGGTGGAGATACCGCGCGCTCAAACGCGTCGGTCTTTATGTTCCCGGGGGCAAGGCGAGCTATCCGTCGACGGTGCTGATGACCGCGATACCCGCGGTCGCCGCCGGAGTGGAAGAATTGATCGTCTGTACGCCCAACCTGACCAATCCGCTGATTGCGGTCGCGTGCCGCGAGTGCGGCGTCAAAAAGATCTATCGCGTGGGCGGCGCTCAGGCTGTCGCGGCGATGGCGTACGGGACGGAGAGCATCCCGCGCGTCGACTTGATCGCAGGTCCCGGCAACGTGTTCGTCACCCTCGCCAAAAAGCAGGTGTTCGGCGACGTCGCAATCGACATGATCGCGGGTCCCAGCGAAGTTTTGGTCATCGCGGACGAGAGCGCAAATCCCGATTGGGTCGCGGCGGATCTGCTGTCGCAGGCGGAGCACGACGAGTCGGCGGCGGCGATCTTGGTCACCGACAGTGAGGAGTTCGGAGCAAAGGTCGCGGCGTGCATAGAGGAGCAGACCGCAAAGCTGCCGCGCCGCGCGATCGTCGAAAAATCGCTTGAGACCAACGGCGCGGTCGTCGTATGCAGGGATCTGGACGAGGCGGCGGAGGTCGCAAACATGGTCGCGCCCGAGCACCTCGAAGTGTGCACGCGCAACGCGCGCGAGCTCGCCGCGAAGCTGCACAACGCCGGCGCGTTGTTTGTCGGCAATTGGTCGCCCGAGCCTCTCGGCGACTACTTTGCCGGTCCGTCGCATGTGCTGCCGACCAGCGGCAGCGCGCGGTTCAGCTCCGTGCTCAGCGTGGACACGTTCATGAAAAAGACAAGCTACATCGAGTATTCGGGCGAGGATCTTCTCGCCGCGGCGGACGACATCACCGCCCTTGCCGACAGCGAGGGCTTCGGCGCGCACGCCAATTCGATCAGGATAAGGAGAGAGAAATGAAACAGCAAAAGAGACAGGCGGAGATAGTCCGCGACACAAAGGAGACCCACATCAAACTTGCCGTCGATCTTGACGGCGGCGCGGTCGCGGTCGACAGCGGCATAGGCTTTTTCGACCACATGCTCGAATTGCTCGGCTATCACTCGGGCTTCGGGCTCGAGGTGAGCTGCGAGGGCGACACCCGCGTGGACGGGCATCACTCGGTCGAGGACGTCGGCATTGCGCTCGGCAAGGCTTTCGCGCAGGCGGTCGGCGACAAGAGAGGTATCGCGCGCTACGCGACCGTGACCATCCCTATGGACGAATCGCTTGCAACGGTCAGCGTCGATTTCAGCGGCAGACCGTTCCTCGTGTTCAACGCCGACTTCACCGCCGCGAAAGTGGGGGAATTCGATTTGGAATTGGTCGAGGAATTTTTCCGCGCGGTCGCGACGTACGGCGGCATAACGCTGCACGTCAACCTGCACTACGGATCGAATAACCACCATAAGGCGGAGGCGATCTTCAAGGCGTTCGCAAGGGCGATATCCGCCGCCGTCAAGATTGTTTCGGACGAGATCCCCTCGTCCAAAGGCGTGCTCGAATGATCGCGATCGTCGATTACGGAATGGGCAATCTGCGCAGCGTGCAGAAGGCGTTCGAGTATCTCGGCATCGACGCGAGGATAGGCTCGGACAGGGCGCTGCTCGCGGACGCGTCGCACATCGTGCTGCCCGGCGTGGGCGCCTTTGCGGACGCGGCGGCTGCGCTGCGGCGCGGCGGACTCGACGAGGAGCTCAAAAGGCAGATCGCCTCGGGCAAGCCATTCCTCGGGATATGCCTCGGCATGCAGCTGCTCTTCGACCGCAGTTTCGAGGACGGCGAACACGAAGGGCTGTCTCTCGTTCCGGGTGAAGTAGTCCGCTTTGACGTCAAAGATCTCAAGGTGCCGCACATCGGCTGGAACACCGTCAGGGTCGTCAAGGAGACGCCGCTGTTCAAAGGCGCGAAAGATCTTTGTTTTTATTTCGTCCACAGCTATCACGCGGCGGACGTTGCGCCCGACTGCGTGGAGACGGTCTGCGAGTACGGCTGCGAATTTGTCTCGTCCGTCAACCGCGGCAACGTGTTCGGCGTGCAGTTTCATCCCGAAAAGAGCGGTGAGGCGGGACTTGAATTGTTGAAAAATTTCGGAGGCATGGCATGATACTTTTCCCCGCGGTGGACATATTGGACGGGCGTTCGGTGCGGCTTTTGCACGGCAAACGCGACGCCGTCACCGACTACGGCGATCCTGTCGACAGGGCGGTGCGCTGGGCTGAGGCGGGCGCGAAGTTTTTGCATGTCGTCGACCTCAACGGCGCGTTCGGGGACGGAGACAACGCCGCGACGATCGCGCGTATCGTCCGCGAGACGTCGCTTCCGGTACAGGTGGGCGGCGGCATAAAGAGCGTGGACCGCGCGGCGTACTACATCGAAGAGGCAGGCGCGGAGAGGGTGATCGTCGGGTCGGCGATCGCGCTCGACCCGGGCGCCGCGGACGCGATGTGCGCGCGCTTCGGGCGCAAGATAGTCGCAGGCATTGACGTCAAGGACGGCTTCGTCGCCGTCAAGGGATGGGTGGAAAAGTCGACGATGACCGCTTTGCAGGCGGCGCTCGCGATGAAGGAGCGCGGCTCGGACACCGTCGTATACACCGACATCAGCCGCGACGGCGATCTCAGCGGAGTCAACGCCCAAGCGACCGCAAGACTCGGCAAGGACAGCGGCATGAACATCATCGCCAGCGGCGGCGTCGGAGGGATGGAAGACCTCGCACGGCTGCGTTCGCTCGGCGTGTACGGCGCGATCTTGGGCAGAGCGATATATGTCGGCGCGATCGACCTTCGCGAGGCGGTCTCGCTGTACGGGGAGGGAGTCTGATGCTTGCAAAGAGGATCATTCCCTGTCTCGACATCCGCGACGGACGCGTCGTCAAGGGCGTCAATTTCGTCAATCTCATCGACGCCGGCGATCCGGTCGAGGCGGCGAGGGCATACAACGCGATGCGTGCGGACGAGATAGTCTTTCTCGACATCACCGCGACGCACGAGGGACGAAACACGATGTACGACGTCATCGCTCGCGCGGCGGAGCAGGTTTTCATACCTCTGACGGTGGGCGGCGGCATAAGTTCGGTCGAACACTTCCGCAAATTGCTGTCGCTCGGCGCGGACAAAATCAGCGTCAATTCGGCGGCGTTCCGCCGTCCCGAGCTGATCACCGAGGCGGCGCTCAAATTCGGCTCGCAATGCGTGGTCGTAGCGATCGACGCAAAGCGCAACGAAAAGGGTTCGTTCAACGTCTTTCTCAACGGCGGCCGCATCGATACCGGGGCGGACGCGATCGAATGGGCGCAGAGGGCAGTCGCGCTGGGCGCGGGCGAGATCTTGCTGACCAGCATGGACTGCGACGGCACAAAGGAGGGCTACGACCTCGAATTGACGAGGCGCGTGTCCGAGGCGGTCGGCGTGCCGGTGATTGCGAGCGGCGGCGCAGGCAGCAAGGAGCATTTCAAGACGGTATTGACCGAGGGCAGGGCGGACGCTGCGCTTGCGGCGTCGCTGTTCCATTTCGGCGAACTCGGCATCGCCGAACTCAAAGACTATTTGCAAAAAGAGGGCGTCGTCGTTCGTCGGTGACGCAAGGAGATACGGACATCATGGATATCAAAGATTTCAAATTCGACGACAAAGGGCTCGTCTGCGCAATCGCTCAAGATGTGCATACCGGCGAGGTTTTGATGCAGGCGTATATGAACGCCGAAGCGTTGCAGGCGACTTTGGACAGCGGCTATGCGACCTATTTCAGCCGTTCGCGCGGCTGCCTTTGGAAAAAGGGAGAGACGAGCGGACACCTTCAAAAGGTCGTGCGCATCGACTACGACTGCGACGCGGACTGCGTACTCATGCAAGTGGAGCAGACGGGCGCGGCGTGCCATACCGGCAACCGCAGCTGCTTTTACCGCAATCTGAAGACTTTCGGGCACGTCCCCGACTACAAAATGATTTTCGCCGAGATGGCGGCGGTCGACGACCGCAAGGCTCACCCGGTGGACGGCTCGTACACCAATTATCTGCTCGACAGAGGCACCGAAAAGATTTGCAAAAAGGTGGGCGAAGAGGCGACCGAGACGGTCATCGCCGCCTGCATGGACAAGCGCGAAGAGTTGGTCGGCGAGCTGTGCGATTTGCTCTATCATAGCCTCGTGCTCATGGCGGATAAGGATGTGAGTTTGAGCGACATCTTCGCCGAACTCGAGAGGCGCAGAGGCAAGGCGGCGAACCCCAAATACGGCAAGGGCAAGCTTTCGACCAACACCGATATGATCAAGAACAACAAGTGAGTTTATGCACACGGGCATGGAAAAGCCTCCCCGGCGAAGGGGAGGCTTTTTTGCGCTGTTTGTTCAGATGCGGTCGATGCGGAGCACATTCATCGCGTCGCGGCTCTCGCCGGTCGAGGTCGCCAGCGTGACCACGGTGTCGCCGGTCTTGATCATATTGAAATAGGTCGCGACCTTTGCGGCGTGAGAGAACACCTTGCCCATCTCCGACTGCTCGGCGCCGTGCAGAGGATAGACGCCCCAGCTGAGCGCGAGCTGATAGTACGCCTTGTCCGTTGTCGTTACCGCTATGATCGGGCAGGCGGGGCGGAAGCGGCTGACCAGCTTTGCGGTGCGGCCGCTGCGCGTTGCGACGACAATTGCGTTGCAGTCGAGGTCGTACGACGCCTTGACGGCGGACGCCGACAGAGCGTCCGAAATAGACTTGACGTCAAAGTCGCCGTACATATTGAAGCGTTTGCGGTAGTGTATAGATTTTTCGGTGTACTCGGCGATGTCGGACATGACCTTGATCGCTTGGACGGGGTAGAGCCCCGCCGCGGTCTCGCCCGAAAGCATGATCGCGCCCGTGCCGTCGTAGACGGCGTTGGCGACGTCCGATGTCTCGGCGCGGGTGGGGCGCGGCTTGGAGATCATGCTTTCCAACATCTCTGTCGCGGTGATGACGCGCTTGCCCGCGGCGCGCGCGTGTTTGATCAACGATTTTTGGATCGCCGGAAGTTCGATGAAAGGCACCTCGACGCCGAGGTCGCCGCGAGCGACCATGATGCCGTCCGCGAGCGAGAGGATGTCGTCGATGTTCTCGACGCCCTTGCGCGATTCGATCTTGGCGATGACCTCGATGTTTTCGCCGCCGTTGGCGAAGAGGAAGTCTTTGAGCACGCGGATGTCGTTCGCGGTCGAGACAAACGACGCGGCGATGAAGTCGACGTCTTGCTCGATGCCGAACAGCAAGTCCTCTCTGTCCTTGTCGCTGAGGTAGGGCAGGTTGAGTTCGGCGCCGGGGACGTTGATGCTCTTGTGGTTGCTCAACGTGCCGCCGATGACGACCTGCAGCTTGACGACCTTGTTGTCTATCGACTTGACTTGCATGCGGATGAGCCCGTCGTTGATGAGCAAAAAGTCGCCGGGGCGCAGCATCTTGTAAAAGTCGCGGCAGGACACGCTCGCTCTGTGAGCGTCGCCGACGATCTTTTCGTTGACGATCTCGAATTCGTCGCCTGTGACGACGTCGGCGGAGCCGTTCTCAAACGTCCCCAGACGTATCTCCGGACCGCGCGTGTCCAGCATCAATGCGACCGGCGCTGACAGATCGCGGCGGATCTCTTTGATCAATGCGATGCGCGCCGCATGTTCCTCGTGCGTAGCGTGGCTCATATTGATACGGGCGACGTTCATACCCGCCTTGACCATTGCGGTCAAAATGTTTTTGTCCGAACTCGACGGACCCAAAGTGGCGATGATCTTAGTCTTTCGCATATATTTCTCCTGTAACCGTAAAGATTATACGGCATACGCGCGCAAAAGTAAAACGTTTGGCGGGGGAGAGGGGTGTATGATATTTTATTAACGAAATCATCGCAGAGCGAAAGACTCGATAATGCATTATATCGTCAAACAAGGTTATGCGGACAAAAAGTTTGCTCCGAAAAACCAAAACCGCGTTACACCGTCGATATGCAATAAAAAATTTTTCCAAGCTGTGAAAAATCATTGCTTTTTTCGCCAAGATTGAGTAGAATATAAAAGCAACCTCATGGAGATATAGCTCAGTTGGTTAGAGCGCTGTGTTCACATCGCAGAGGTCGTGGGTTCGAGCCCCTCTATCTCTACCACCGCTTCGAGCGTCGGCTTGAAGCGATCCAAAAAAAACAGGGAGTTTGGCACAAATGCCGCTCCCTGTTTTTTGTTTCGCCCTTTGCCTCGCTCTTCGCTTCGCGGCGCAATCGCGTCACTGGGGAGAATCCGTATCATATCGTAAAAAACACACTCTCCGAATCGGGGAGTGTGTTTTGGAGGCACCACCCAGATTTGTAAGGAGCGAAGCGACGGAATAGCGATTGCCGCTAGGGCATGCCGAGATATCATCATATCGAGGCACGATCGCGTCACTGGGGAGAATCCGTATCATATCGTAAAAAACACACTCCCCGATTCGGGGAGTGTGTTTTGGAGGCACCACCCAGATTTGAACTGGGGAATCAAGCTTTTGCAGAGCTTTGCCTTACCACTTGGCTATGGTGCCACGCGTCTATCGACGCCTATGTCTGTACGCTGCGTGCGTACTCCGATGTCACTGGAGCGAGAGACGAGATATTCGCTTCCGGCTCTCACCGCCGAGCATCGCTTCCATCAACTTCGCGAAAGCTGCCGCTTTGCGGACAGCCGAACTCGCGGATGTCGCGCTCGACGCCTATGTCTGTACGCAACTCGCGTACTTCGATGTCACTGGAGCGAGAGACGAGATATTCGCTTCCGGCTCTCATCGTCGAGCATTGCTTCCATCAACTTCGCGAAAGCTGCCGCTTTGCGGACAGCCGAACTCGCGGATGTCGCGCTCGACGCCTATGTCTGTACGCTGCTCGCGTACTTCGTTGTCACTGGAGCGAGAGACGAGATTCGAACTCGCGACATTTGCCTTGGCAAGGCAACGCTCTACCACTGAGCCACTCTCGCATATCCTTTTGGTGGAAACAATAGGGCTCGAACCTATGACCCCCTGCTTGTAAGGCAGGTGCTCTCCCAACTGAGCTATGCTTCCGAATTGCTTATTAAATATACCAAAAACAAAAACGATTGTAAAGCGTTTTCTCTCAAAAATTGCGCAAAGATTTTGCCGCGCGCGCAAACCTCGCGAAATAGCGCGGATTTTGCATTGATTTGACGCGATTTTCAACACAAACGCTCTTGTAAAATATTTTGATAAAATTGCCGTCGCATCATTGACAAACGCATTATTATTTTGTAAAATAAATAGGCTTGATATGCTGATGTGGCTCAGTCGGTAGAGCAATTCACTCGTAATGAATAGGTCGGCGGTTCGAATCCGCCCATCAGCTCCATGTCGAGGTGTAGCGCAGTTTGGTAGCGCGCTTGGTTCGGGACCAAGAGGCCGCTGGTTCAAATCCAGTCACCTCGACCAGTTAAAGGCTTCGCTTTTGCGGAGACAAATAAACAAGGTGCAGGCGCACCTTGCTTTTTTTATTTGTCTCGCCGTTTGCTCGCCTT
>NHCFR05603__coassemble_629_pt1 | contig 22524 bp, 15 predicted proteins | sample NHCFR05603__metabat2_high_PE_018 | metagenome-assembled genome bin NHCFR05603 | reverse complement strand
AGCGGACCATCACTTGGTCCGCTCTTTCGCTTTGGTGCGGTTACCGGGACTTGAACCCGGATGGTTGCCCATACGCCCCTCAAACGTACGCGTCTGCCTATTCCGCCATAACCGCATATTCGCAACAGCATTGACTATGATAGCGTAAATCAAAGCAAATGTCAAACAATTTGACGCACTCTCGAAAAATTTTTATGCGAGCGCTTCCATGCATCTGCGCGGCTTCGGACGGACCCCCTTACGGAGATCCGTCCTTGCGCATGCTTCATCTCAATTGAGATTGAATGAGGTAGGGAATGTCCTCGATGTCGAGATAGCCCTTGCCGACGATGATTGAGAAATATTGTCCGTTGAGCGCGTAGAACTCCTCTTCGGTCACATATTCCGCCCAATCTTCATACTCGAACAGGCCGTACTTTTCGATGTCCGCCTGCATTTTGGCTTGGTCGTACATCATGTTTTCACCCATCTCGAAATAGGTGAACAATCCTTTGACCGCCTCGCTTGTCATCGACAATTTGCCGTCCATAAACACGTTGCCGTTGTATGCGGTCAAGAGCGAATAGACGCCGGTGAACTCTCTGTAGATGCTCACGTCGACCAGCGTGACGGTCGACCATCCCTCTCCGTTGTCGAGTGCGAAGTCTTCGCCGAGGAATTCGCTGTAGTTGTCCGCCGAAATGAACACCATCTCATTGCGATCGACATTGAAGAAGCCGTGATCCGTTACCACTTTGATTGTACTGCCGTCGGAGAACTTGAGTTCAATCACTTCGGTTTCTTTTTCGCCGTGATTCCAATGCACGATGACCGGCTGCGCCTCTTTTTGCCCGGTAAAGAAATTCCAAGTCATGACCATGTCGCCGACGCGGACATCCTCAATCTTCTTTTGCGTACCGTCCGCCATGTCGACCAAAGTACCGGCTGTCACGCAACCATTCCACGAGACCGCGCGAATCAAGATTGCCGAAGTGCCGATTGTTATGTCATACCCTGTCTCGTTTTTGTGAGACGTCGTCTGCCCTATTTTCATATAGCTTTCTCGATCACCATGTTTATATGTAATCGTGACCGAGTATTGCGACCCGTAAGGCAGCGAGTATGAGACCGACTTTTCGCTCTCGAGCGCGTCATTGACGTATTCGGCGCCTGTCGCCTTGTCTTTCAGGACAATCTTTGCGTAGCCGCATTCGAGCGTCACCTTGTATTTGATTGCTTCCCACGCCGCCTCCAATTTGACCGTCGAGCCGTCTCCCGGGCTCAATCGCGTGATTGTGCTGCCCAGCGGTTTGCCGTCGAGCGTCCAATACAGGAAGGTATGTCCCGTCTTTGTGGGGCGCGGCAGCGAATAGGTGTCGGTATAATCCAGCTTGACCGAATTGCAATTCGTGCCGCCGGCGCTGTCGAAGCTGACGGTGTAGGAATTCACGCGCCATTTCGCGATGAAGGTGACCGTCTCGCCCTCGGCGGCGGTTACGTTGGAGACCGTGGCGTTGGCTCCGAACTCCTCCTTTGTATCCTTTCTGACCCAGCCGACGAGAGTATAGCCCGTCCTGTTTGCGCCGGGGAGAGCGAATACGCTTCCGACAGGCATGGGGAGGTCGATGGGCACTCCGACCATGCTCTCGCCTCCGTTGAGGTCGAAGTGTATGGTATAGGACGCCCAGACCGCGCGGAGAGTCACGCTTCCCTCGCCCACGACGGCGTAGGGCATCTCATCCTTTTCGAACGTCGGCTCGTCCGCGTCCATATAGCCGTTGTTGTTGACGTCGGCATACCAATAGTAGTCTGTGCCGCCGTCCTTTTGAACGTAAGGCAGTTTGAACGGCTGGGTATATCTCGTCGTAAACGAGCCGAGACTCGAACCCGACTGTGCCGCGCCGCCCGAGGGATCGAAATTGACGGTATAGCTGTTTTCCGACCAGACGGGCTTGAGCGTGACGACGTCGCCGTCGTTGAAAAATACGATTCTGTTAGCCTCGCCGATCGGATATGTATTGTCGTTTGCGTCCTTCCAGGCGGTGATGGTGTACCCTCTCTTGGTCGCAACAGGGAGCGAGTACGAGGTGAAATACTCGACGGTCATCTCGTCTTCGGTCCCGTCGGGCAGCGATTCGCCCTGCGCCAAATCGAATTCCACGGTCGCCGCAATCGGCACCCATGCGTCGTAAAAATCGATTACTGCGCCGTTTTGAGTCGGACGTCCGATGTCGAGCGCGGTCCCCGAAGGGATATCGGGCATCTGCGATGCCGTCGCATATTTCCAACCGACGAACTTTTTGCCCTCGACAGCCTTGTTCACGCCGAGGTCGCTGAGCGACTTGAGCTGTTCGACCATGTCGTAATCGCGAATTTCGGAGTATGTCTCCTGCACCACGCCGCTCTCGTCGGCGATGTTATAATTGATTGTATATTCGATGGGCGTCCATACGACATAGAGATGAATGCCGTTTTCGTCCGCCGCGTCATAGACCTCTTCCGCCGTGACGGGAGCGCCGCTCGCGGTCGTCCAGCCGGTGTGCAGATAGCCCGAATATTGCACCTGCGTCGGCAAGACCACCGTCGGCAAGAGATAGATATACGAGATGTTGTCGCGGTCGACGCCGTCGTCGTTCAAGCCGTGCAAGACGGCATAGCGCTCAACCGACGGATCGACGGCATACGGGATGATTGACCCGTCCAGCCCCTGCCAATCCCCGTCGGCGAGATAGTCGGCGTACAGAGTCTCCGGCACGCGGTAGCAGATGTCGGCAGGCTGTCCGTCCAGCGCGACGACGCTCTCTCCTCCGAGCACGACGGTGCCCAACGACTCGAACAGCGCAAGGTCGGAGATGTCTCCGTCGATGCCTTGCGCAAGTTCCATCTTCTCAAGCGAAGAGGTGTACTCGGCAGAGGTCAGCGGCATGCCGCTCGCGGCGAGTATCGACTGACCGAGAGCCTCGTTTGCCATAGTGCTCTCAAATTTGATTTTGTCCGAATACAGCGTCTCGCCGTCATCGTTTACAATCGAGATTGCAATCGAACCCTTTCCCACTCCGAGCACGGTCAAGCCGACCTTGGAGCCGTCAAAGGCGAGCCCGAACGGCATGACTTCTTCGCCGTCCTCGTCGGTGACGACGATGTCGCAATAGTCGGCGATATTCTCGTTTTTGGGCTCGCTGACGACGTTGAGATGATAGGTGTCGCCGAACAAGAGATGATGCTCGGACATGACGAGCACGGTGTTGCCCTGCTCGTCGCCGAAGGTGATGCCGAGCACCTTGTCCAGCTTGTCGACGACGTTGACCGCAACCGACGCGACGGTCGAGGTGTTGCGCTCGGAAATCTCGATTGTCGCCTCTTCGCCCTTTTCGGGCACGGCGATTGCGGTGACGTTGCCGTCCTTGTCGACGGTGACCGCTTCGGATGTGGAAGCATAGTCAAAGCGCGCCTGCTCTATCGTGCCGTCCTCGCACACGAGGTGAGGCGACAGCTTGAACGCGTCGCCGAGATAGACGGTGATGTTGTCGTCGACGGCGATAACGTATTCGTTTTCGCCCATGCTCGCTCCGTCGTCCGGCGCAGCCGCAAGCAACACCGCCCCGGCAACGCTCGCGGCAAACACGAGCACGCACGCGATTACGCTCAAAAGGAGAATGCCTTTGCCGCCTATGCGAAATTTGCTGTCGTTCATTGCGCACCTCCGATCAGTTCAAGCCCTGAGGCGACGAGCCTCCAATAGCGGTTGTCGAAATTGAGGGCTTTGAAGATGTCCTCGTTGAACAATTGACGGCTGTCGTCGGTGAAGAGGTCGAGACTCGATCTGTCCGACGTATAGACGCCGCGGTCCATGAGCGACGCGGTGTATTGCGTCTGTCCGTCGCCCGCGGTATAGGCGCAGACGGCGGCGATTCCGGGATTGACCGTCGCGCCGATGAGGATGGAGTACTCTTTTGTGCACTCAAAACCCTCAAACTTCGGCACGGCGATGCCCGCGTTGATTTTGCCGTAGTTGTATGCGCACACACCGCCGAACGCCACGCCCGACTCGACGGACATTGTCGACGCGGCGGAAAACGTGCCCTCGGCGACGATGCCGTCAATGCTGCCGCGATTGATTGCGACGCAGGGCGAATACATACCCGACGGATCCGACGCGCTCAAATCGTAAAAGATGTGGCAATTCTCGACCTTGCCGTAATTGATGAGCGCGATGCCTGCGAACGCACTGCCCTCGGCGGTGACGTCGGAGATCACCAAATTCACGTTGCGGACGACGCCGCCCTCGCCGATGCTGCCGAACAGCGACCAGCCGTCGGGCGCGGAGGCAAAGCTGCAAGTGATGATGTATCCTTTGCCGTCGAACACGCCCTCAAAAGGCTTGTCGGACGAGCCTATCCTCAACGACGCGTCGTCGATGGTGATGTCGGCGGAGAGCGCACAATTGTCATTGAACAGCGACTCGCCGCGCTCGACAATGTCTGCGACGTCCGAAATGTCGACGTCGTCGGCAAAGTCCATGCCGAAGCTCGAGCCGGAGAAATAGCCGTACAGCGCGCCGGCGACAAACGCGAGCGCGCACAGCACGATCGCGGCAATCTTTGCAGCAAACATCGTCTTGTCTTTTTTCAAATTACCGGACATATCTCACCTCTCAACCCGCAACGAAGTACGCGAGCGTATAGCCTATCGAGAAGAGCAGCATCGGCAGCGCACAGCACAGGAACGTGATTTTGTTGGCGCGCGCGAGACGGTTGCCCGACTTGAGCCCGAGATAGATTGCGATGTCCGCGACAAACGCAATCAACGGGAAGATTACGAACACGGGCAGGAAAAATCCGGTGAAGACTTTCGCTATCGCCGCCGCCGAAAAATCATTTCCGGCAAGCGGAGCGACTATCGCCGGGATGGACAGAAAGAGCATCGTGACAATCGCTTGCAACAGCGCCGTCAACGCGATAGGACTCATTCTGCGCATCATGAAATACATCCTTCTGTCGTTCTTTGCCGAACGCTCGTCGCCGTCGACGAAGTCTTTGCGGAACTCGACCAAGTTGTCTTCCGCCTGCCCTGCGCTCATGTATGCGTAAAGCTCGTTCCGAATCTTCTCAAAATCGGTAATTTTCTCGTTGAAAAACTCACACAGCCGACGGCTCCTTGCTTGTCTCTCCTCCCAATCGAGCTTGTCGAGTTCGGCAAAAAGATAATCTTTGTCGCTCAATGTCCGCTTGACAGACTCAAAAAGCCCGGTATAGGACTCGCCGATGGCTTGACGCGCGGCATTCATCAACGTCTCGCTGTCTTTATCTCTGTTGATGCCGTCGAGAAAGTTTCCGCACTCGTCGAACAAAAAGTTGTTCGATTGCCGGTCGTCTGTCGTCATGAGCTTGACGTAATCGCGCACTTTGATGAGGTCTGTATATGGATCGGGACTCTTACGCAGCGATAGATTGAACGAGAAAATTCTCCCAAACTCTTCACCATACAGCAACACCGCCCATGCGATGAGTCTTTTTTCGCCGACAATCAATGTGTCAATCCTTCTCGCCAGCGTGTCGCCTTGCCTTTGGTCGGCTCCCAATTGGTGCAACAGCCTGTCGTAATTGCCGTATCTCCACGTCTTTGCGACCGCTCTTGCGAAGCCCGACAGCAAATTGAGCGTCAACCGATCGGGGATGACCTCGACGAGCGTAAGCATGGATATGTCGAACACGCGTTCGATTGTATTCATGTTATGACTATCGATCGCTTTTTTCTTCATGGTGCGGATTGTTGCCGCACAATTGTCGGTGGAGACTTTGGAAAGTCCGACGAGGTATTCCGTGACGGCTCTGACGTCGTAATCGCCGATCAAATCCAATCGTTTCGTGAGCAGAGCCGTCAATTCACGCGACAGGTCGACGTTGCGGACTTGCTCAAATTTGACTTTGAGCTCTCCTACGATGTCCGCGTCATCGCGCGCGCTGCCTTCGCCGAGACTGCGAATCAGCCAGTTCGCCGCCTTGACATAGTTGTCCGTTATGAGCAATTTTCGCGCGGTATCGCGATCGGGATTAATTTCGAACTTTTCAACGGCGGCTATCCTCTTCGCCATGTCCTCATCGAACGTCCCGCCCTTGAACGCGGCCGCAAAAGAGTCGGTGAACCTTTGCTTCAAAAGCGGCATCATGCTCGCCATATCGGAGAGAATCTGCCCCATCTCGTTGAAGTTGTCCGTATCTTTGACGAGGTCGAACGAGACGACGTCATAGCTCGGGTCGGCGTCGCCGTAGTACAATTTGAACATGGGTTTGAGCTCATGCTCTTCATATTCGGCAACATACTCGGCGTCTGCGAACGGGCTCTCGGAAATTGCAAATCCTATCCTGTTCGCAAACTCGAGCGGAAACAGCGACAAAATCGACAACGCCACGTCTTGCGCTTCTTTGAAGTTATTTGTCCTCACCTCGACGGGGACGCCCTTTGCGAGGCAATCGAACAGCTTCGGCGCCCAAGGCTCGCCGTACACATCGCTTACGGAAAGTCGAGAAGCTATGAGTCTGACCTCTTTCGCGCTTGTCTCTTTCTCCATTGCATTCAGGTATGCAAGCGGCGCTCCGGCAAGGTCGTTGATATCGCCGGCGATTGCGGACGCGGTCACCGACTCGCCCTTGAACGCCCTGAGCATGACAAACTCGCCGTCGACGATTGGCGCGAAAAGCATGCCGTCTTTGTTTCCGAACCGGTTACGCGCGGCGGTGAAGATGCTGCGCCAGTCGTCCTCTTTCCCGTCGGGAATGTTATCGTAATTGTCGACATATCCTGCGCCGGTATGGTAGTAGACATATCTTTTCAAATTCAAAACTTGATTCAATGCCATAAATTCACCTCACTTGATTACCGAGAATTGGCGCATCATCCAAACGAACGGCAATTCCAATCTCTTTGCCGAGCATTCGAATCTGAGTTTCCCGACAGAATTGAGACCTTCGCCGTCGACGTGAATACTCTCGTTGAAGTTGAACGCCGATACGCCGAAATACTTGATGTTTTCATAATTTTTGCCAAGACCGGGCGCCAATCCGGAGCTTATCAGATAAGACTCGATCTCCTCGCTCGAATAATCGATCTCCCACTCGAGCAGGCTGCCGTCGTAGTCGCCTTTGCCGCTGTCAAAGTAGTCGGTGCGCAGGCAGTGGCAATTGCTGTCGAACTTGTCCTCGAGCGTGTCCATCTTTGCGAGGATGATGGCGATTGGACATCGTTTGTCCAATCCTGCCTCGGTGAGCCTTTGGAACACTTGTTGATTGAGGTTGGAATCGGGCTCGCCGTTGATTACGCAAAAAACACCGATTACTTCGCCTTGAGGAGCAATGCTTGCGATTACGCTCTCTTTTTGCGTATCCTCTCCGGCGATGTCGTAAAACGCCGCGTATGTCTTGCGGTTGACCTCTGCAATGAACGGAAAGTCGAGATAGTTCGTTTTCGACTCCGTCATATTCGGGAACATGCCTTCTCTGAGCGAGATTGCCCTGTCTTTGTATCCTTGCATTTCATCAGTCCAATTATTGAGTTGGACTGTATGGTTGAATCCTTTGCCCGAACCGCTCTTTCTCGGTTCAAGTTTTCGAATGGGCGCGTTCTTGATGTCAATCCCCAATTCGGCAAGGCTGTTTGCCGTCATCTCCATGGTGAGGTGAGTGACCGATCCGTCGCAGTCAAGCCCGAAAAACCGCGATATGTATGTCGTTTTTCCGGCGCGTGAGGAGCCGATAAACCCGATTTTGAATACGTCGTGCCCGAGATAGTCGTGAGGCAATAATCGTTTGACGGCTCCTCGTTCTTTGTTGTAATCTTCCGCACATATCATGTCTTTGCCGTGGCCGCCGATGATATCCAACGTCATTTTGCCGTCGCACGCCATACAGGCGTGGCGATATCCTTTTTCTTTGACCAAATCGGCGTCCATCTTGTTGTGACAGAAGGGGCAGGAATAGTTGAGGATGAACTCCGTCTTTGGGTGGACAATCTCTACGGTGTTGTTTTCGTAGATGTCGAGCAGATAGTACTTCTTCGCCGTCTCGGCGTCCAAACACCCGTCCGCGTCGGCAAAGAACAACGAGAACTTCATGTCCTTCGGCATGTCGCCGAGATCGAAGACGACGCGCGTCTTGCTCTTCGAGACAAGGTCGACGACTTTCGTCTCTCCGGTTAAGTCGTTCCTGTCGTTGTCGAGACAGGGCAGCCTGTTCGAATCGCCGATTGCGGCAACGGCAAACTTATCGCTCGCGTTTTTGCACGACAAGTAGCAGATGAGCTTGTCGTTTTTCCTCTTCAGTCTGCACCCCACGCGCTTGCGCATCCTCAAATTGACCGCGAAGTAGAACTTCGCGACCTCGTTCCCGTTTTTTGTCATAGAGATGAAGCCCGTGCCGCTCGAAGACGCGTCCGAGGCGAGGTTGACGCGGCAGCCGGCTTTGAAATATTCACTGAAATCACACTCGATTTTGACAGGGCAATTGTCGACTTTCTTAAAATCTTTGGCAAATTTTTCAAAGCCGATTGTCAAGCTGTCGAACTTGAGGCTGTTAAGCGCATTGGCTTTGCCTGCGGTCAGACTGCGGAAGACGTCCTGCTTGCCCAGCCAGTCATCGGTGACTGCAAACAGCGAATACGGCAAGCCCGGCGTGCGGTAATCGCGCTCGAAAAACAGTTGCGGCTTCGCGACGTCGGAATCGCCCGAAATGCGCTCGAGCATGTAATCGAAAAAGTACTCCATAATTCCTCCTACTTGTCATATTTGAATGAACGGATGAACTCCGCGTCGGGGATGCCTACGGCGATTGCTTTGTCGTCCGTTCGGAACTGTTGCATTTCTCTCTCTCTTTTGCGATATTTTTCGTACGTCGGTCTCACCCTCTCGTCCAAAAATATCACCCTTTGATTGCGGCTGCCCGCGAGGTTGTCCTCTCCGTCGTCGAGCTCGGCGACATACTCTCCGTCGATGAGCACGGAAATCGCCGCCAGCGCGTCGTCGGTCGACTTGTCGCGGCGCGCCCTCAATTGCTCGAGCGTGTAGCCGCTGTAGACGAGGATGTCGTCTATGCCCCTGCCCTTGCAAAACTCGGCAATCTCGACGATGCCGTCCGGCTGTTCGAACGGCTCTCCGCCCGAGACGGTCACTCCGTCCACGCCGCTCAAATCGAGCATGCCGAGCAGCTGTTTGACGTCGCGCTCGTGGTCGACACGAAAGCGTCTCAGCCGCGGCGACACGCACCCCGGACAGCGGCGGTGACAGCCGTTGACCCAGATTGCCAGGCGGTTGCCGGGCCCCAGCGTCTTGACCCCGACGATGACGCGCTCGATTTGCATACTATCTGTTTTGATAGCGTTGCGCAAGCGCGGAGCGGCGCTGCGCACGCGCGTCGGAAGTCGCATTGCTGCAGACCGACTCCTGCCTTTCTCTCCGACGGAAAATCGAAGCCCTCGGCGCGGCGGATTGACTTGCCGCGTCGTCTCCGACAAGGCGGTCGTATTCTCTCTCCGCCTCTTCGCTCTCGAGCACGAAGACGCCGTTGCTCTCGATTGCCTGTCTCGCGTTGTCGTCGCCGGAGCTAACCGCTCCCGTCAAAGCCGTCCTGTCCGACAGCTCGGCAAGCCGACGAACGAACTCTATGTCGTCGCCCGACTTCTCGTCCTCAACGGCGGCAGCCATGCGGCTGTCGACGGACGAGACATCTCCGTCTTTACGCTGTATGCCGACGAGCCGTCTTGTCACCCTGTCGCCCTCTGCGACAATCTGCCAGGCAGCGCCGTTGCGCCCCTTTTTGACAAAGATTGCCTCATATGCCGCGCCGTCGCTCAGGTCGCACGCAAATATCTTGAAGCCGCGGTCGATCATGATTTTGCATGCCGCCCTAAAGCTCATTTCGGTCTGCTTTGCCAATTCTTCGACGTCCGATTCGACGAGCATGTCAATCAGCACGCCTCGCTGCTTCTCATAGTCGCGCGCATCGAAGCCCGGGAGTTGTTCGACGGGCACGCCGCGCCGCACCAATTCGTCCCGCTTTGCGCAATAGTCGCGGTACAGATGTTCGATGTTCCTATCCTGTTGGGCATGATTCGCCGCGGTTTCGATTAGCCTGTCCAACTCCGCCCCGACCGCGCTGTCCGAGCTGTTTTCGGCAATCGCGCGCGCTGCGTACTCGATTGCGTCGAGCGCCTCCTCTCTGCCGCAGACGGTGTAGTCCGCCTCGAGCAGCCGCTTATATGCGTCGATTGCGCGTTCGGCGCGCTCTCTCACCTCTTTTTCGGCGATGTGCGAGCGCTCGTATTGCACCGAATAATCGCCTCTCCACACCGAGCCGTCTGCGAGACTGCCGCAAAGGGCGTCAATCTCGTCGCGAAGCGCTCTCGTGGCGTCGGCATACAATTCGCTCTTGAGAGGCTCCAGCCTCTTTGCCACCTCTTCCGCGAGTTTTCGAGCGTCGGCGGAGCAGGCAATCTTGACTTCGCGCGCCATCTTGACGATGTCTGCGACGCGCGCCGCGGCCGCGCCGTTTCCCGAGGCGAGATTGACGAGCTTTCTCTCCGCGTCCGCGAGCTCGGCGAGCGCTCTCTCAAGCTCTGCTCTCTCCCTCTCGAGATCGTCATATCCGCACGCGGACAGATTGCATTGAACCGACTTGTTCAATCTCTTCAACTTTTCGGCAGCGGCGAGAGCCTGTTCCGTCTGCGTTGCGCCGTAGCCTGCAATCTCGCTCTTCAGCTTCTGCGCCTGCGAGCGTGCGCGCGTCAACTCTTCATCTATCTTTTTCGACGCTTCGCGCACCGACGCGTTGAACTTTGTCACATCGTGTCCGCCGCCGTCCGCGAGATTGAGCGCGTTCATCTTTTCGTGCATTTTTTTCGCCGCCGATTCCGCCGCCTTTACGGACGCGTCGACAAGCTGCGCCGCGTCACTCTTCGCCTTTTCAAGCGCGGCGATTGCGCGCTTTCGCTCCGCCTCGAGCCGTCTCCGCTCCTCCTCTTTTCGACGTCTTTCCTCTTCCTCGCGGCGGCGTCTTTCCTCTTCCTCGCGGCGGCGTCTCTCGTCTTCTCGGCGGCGCTGCTCGATGCGGTAATTGCTTATCCCTCTCTCGATTGCGGCGCGCTCGGACTCGTTGATATAGCCGTATCGGTCGTTGAGCGTGACGACCGTCTCGCCGTCGATTTTGACGACCAATTGGTCTCCGCGCCTGACCATTCTCGCAGAGGAATCGCAATTTTGCGCGACTCTTTCCACATCCTTGTCGATTGAACTCATATTTTCACCTCAAAATTTTGCGAACAATTTTTCATATTTTTCCATTGTGCTGTCGATTTTGCTGTCGATATCGGGCGCGGCATTCGCGCGCACCTCGAGATATGCGGCGGCGACGTCCGTTTTGAGCGCGTTGAGCGCGCCCCTCAAACCCCTGCCAAGCATATCTGCGATATATCGCTCTATGTCGACGACATTGCCGTTCGAGGCTATTTTTGGAGAGCCGCACAGCTTGAGGTAACTCTCTATCTTGCCCTTGGAAATCTTGCCCGTGGGATTGTCGAGAAGCGCCAACACCTTTTGGACATGCTCGCCGTTTTCCACCCCGAACAGCACGTCATACTCGTAGAGGTCCTTGGCAAAGAGCGCAAAGCCTCGCGCACGTCTGACTTCGATGTCGTCGGCGTCGCCGCAAGCCAGCGCGACATACTCGAACACCGCCGAGCAGATTTCGTTCGAAAACTTTGCGGCAGAGAATGTTTTGCCGCCGAGCGTCACCGACGACGGGCTGAACACGCGCACATATTCATGCAGCATTGACAAAAACCGCGAATATTCGTCCGCGAACATCGCCGGGCTTTTGAAGCCGACCGCGTTGCAGATCTCTCCGACCGTATTTTCAACCGAGATTCTCTTATACTCGCCCGTGGTCGCGTCTCTTTGTGTGATTGAGCCGTTCGCCGAAATCGAATATGCTCCGAGGAAGTCGTCGATTGTCTTTTTGTCGTCATACGGCGCCCCGGGGTCGGACATCGTGCTCTTCAGTTTTTCAAGTGAGCCGATTATCGTCCCGTCGGAACCGAGCCCCTCGAATCGCACAATCTTTTTGCTAACTGACAGCGAATCGCAAGTGAGCTTCGCGCACAATCTCGCCTCTTCGTCCTTGACAGCGGCGGTGTCGGCGTCGAAGTCTGTCAGGTATTGCAGCTTGAAGAGTATCTCTCTCTTGAGCTTTTTGGAGATTTTGCGGACTGCGGAAAATTCGAAATATTTTTGTTCGAATTGCCCTTCGTCGTTGAAAAGAGGTGTCAACGCCTTTCCGTTTCGCCGGTCTTTGTCGGGGAAATAAAACGCCTTATCCTCGTCTCCGTGGACGAAAATCGCGTCGAGATAGAAGAATTTTCTGTCCCTGTCAAGCTGTGACGACAGCAATCTTTGCAGCCGCTCTTCGTCAAGCTCCCGCCCCTGCTTTTGTCGGTGGTAAGCGACAAGGCAATCCTTGAAATTCGCTTTCAATCTCCTGCCGTCGGCATCTTCAAAGACGTCGTCGAGCCGCCACCACGCTCTGATTACCTCAAACGCATCGCTCAGCGGTTCGGCGCCCGGATGTTTGCTCCTGTCCAACGCATACTTCAAGCCGCCTATGTTGATTACGGGGTCGTCGTTGCGGACGGGAACGTAATTGCGGACGGGAGCGTCCCTCTCCGGCGTCGTTTTCCTAAACGCGGCGAAGCGGTTATGCGAAGAGTTTTGTCCCCCTTTGGGTTCTACGTCCCGTTCGGCGCGAGGCTCGGGGGCACTTTCGGCGCGACGCTCCTGCGCCGCATCGGCCGAATACGGGTTGGCGACGCCGAAAAACTCCGTCGCCTCCTCGGGCGAATATCTCGTCGCGTTTCCGTCGGCGCGCGTGCTTGAGACCTTGAAGCACTTCTTCCCGTCGACGAATGTAAATCTGAAACACCCTCTGCTCTTCGGGCAGGCGGAAGGACAGCGCAAACACTCTTCCCTCCTTGCCGTCACACCCTCGGGCAGTTCGATTGCGACTCCCGTCAAACATTTCACTTTCATCGTCATCACCGCTCCCCGACAATATTCTCGACGAGGTCGAGCGGCTCTTCATCCTCCGGCAGGTCGCTTATCTCCGCGCTGCCGCCGTTGACTGCGTCGCAAAAATTCTTGAACAATTTGTCGTCGTCTTCGTTCGGCTTTCTGTTCTGCTTCTTCAGCCAATCGAAAAACTTCGCCACCGCGTCCGTCGTCCTGTGCGACGGCGTTGCCCACGGTGCGATGCCGTCGTCGGCAGCCGCCTTGCTCTTGAGGACTTTTATCGTCTTTTTCGCGCATGCGGCGACATAGATATACCTCGCCGCGGTCTCGACGTCGAATTTGCATTCATAGACACGGGCGCCGTAAAACAGCTCGAGCGCGTCGCCGTGCGACTCTGTCTTAGCGGCGTCTTTTACGCAGATGACGAACAACTTTTGCGCCGCGTCGTCTGCGCATGCATACTTGAGCGAGTTCGCGAGCTTTAGCCCGTTTTTTATATCGTCCGTAAACACAGCCATCTCAATAGCTCCACCGTATATTGCCAAATCCGACGACGGCGTCATCGCATTCGCAGACGAGCCGCGCGCCGCGCAGCCTGTCGATGCGCCCCTCCTTCATCTCTTCCGCGAGGAAGTTGGACAGGCTTGTCGAGAATATGCTCTCGGTCTGATTGATGATGCCGCGTGCGCCGAGCGCGCGGATTCTGTTGTCCGTGCAGGTTGCGGCAATCTTTGCTTTGACCTCGCCGAGGTCGCTCGAGTCTTTGCAGACGATTTCGCTCACGCCGAACATCTCTTTTGTCGCCCTGACGGTGCCGTCGATGGTCGCCGCCGCGATGGGCTTGACGTAGTTTTTGCCGATATAATTGTAGTAGACGAGCGCGTTTGCGACGCGGCCGTAAAGTTCGGGCTTTTGGAGCACGCAATGGAAGTAGCACTTGACGTTGTAGCGCAAGTGTTCGCGGACGGCGCGGTAGATGTCGTCTTCCGACTTGCCCTCGCTCTCCATGCGCGCGACCTCTTCGATGTTCATCTCGCCCTCGGGGGCCTTGTCGCCGTTCATCAGCGCGTCTATCCTATCTTGGCTTATGCCGGTGAGCTTGTTTACGCCGGCATTTGAGGTGATGACGATGATGCAGTCCGAAAAGCGCACCGTCTCACCCTTGCCGTCCGTCAGTCTGCCGTCGCCCAAGATTTGCAGGAACTTGTCCAGCACCGACCTGTGAGCCTTCTCGATCTCATCGAAGAGGATGAGCGAGAACGGTTCCTTTTTGATTGCGTTGGTCAGCTTGCCGCCCTCTTCGTAGCCGACATAGCCCGGGGGCGCGCCGAACAATTTTTGGTCGGATTCCTGCTGTCCGTATTCGGACATATCGAAGCGGACCATCCTCTCTTCACTGCCGAAGACGTGCTCGGCGATCTGTTTGCACAGCTCCGTCTTACCGGTACCGGTGGGACCTGCGAGGAAGAGGACGACGCGCGGCAGATTGGGGTTTTTTGCCCTGTCCAGCCCGAGCGCGGCGCGGGTCAAAATGTTCTGCGCCTCCGTCAGAGCCTGATCTTGCCCCTTGATCTTTGCCGACACATATCCCTTGATGTTGAGGATCTCGGTCTTGAGCGTTTCGTCGTCCCACGGGTTGACCTGTTCGCCCGCGCGGAACGCGGAGACGGAATAGCCCAGCCTGTCGACCGAATCGACCTTGTGCGTCTTGATGTATTCGCCGTAACGGCGCAGCATGTTGACGCCGAAGTCGTTTGTGTACGAAAGGAATTTCTTTTGAGCGGCGTTGCGCGTCTTGGACTCGTCCGCCTCGATCTTCATCTGATCGTACTGCGTCAAAAACTCGTCGGTGAAGCCCTCGCCGTCCTCGATCATCTCATCGAAGAACGCAAGTTTGTCCTCTTCGGTCGGCTTGTCGACGTGAATTGTCTTGATGTACGGATTGGCAATCTCGTCGGTGAACCAAATCGGCAAATCCTGCGTCTTGTTGGCGAGGACGACCAGCTTGCTTGCGGTGTCGCCGTATACCTTGTCCATGTCGGCTGCTTGCGCGATGCCGAGAAGTTGACGGAACAGCATCAGCTCGTCCGCGCTCAATCCCGAAGAGTCGCGGTCGCGCGACAGCAGCCTCGACGTGCGCTTTACGACGAAAAGGTAGCTCTTCGGACCGGAGCCGTCGAAGATACTTTCGAGCGCGCTCGCAAAGATGGGAGGAAGGGCGACGCGCTGCGTCCGCTCGGTAATTGCATAGTGAATCCGCGAGATGTCGAGCGTCGGTCCCGACCTGCGGTGGTCGATCAGCTGTTCGCCTATATTTTCGTTGGTGACGATGTCCCAAAAGTGCTGGGCGATGTCCGAATCGTATTCTCTCGTGACCTTGGGCGGCATGTCCTCGGCGGACTCGTCGGCGGGCTGGTCTTCCTCTTCGTTGACGGGGACGTACTCTTCGCAGATCTTGAAGCGCATGTCCTCCGCCTCGGTGGGGTCGTAAATGACCACGCACCTGTCCTTGCCGAACGTATTCTCCAAATACTTCTCAATCGAGCAATATTCCTTTGTGCCGTTGTCTTTGACATACGGCTGCTCGTCGTCGACGCAGCCGTCGATCAAGAAGGTGTTGTAGAGGGGGAAGAAGGTGTCGAGGTCCTTCTGCCACTTCATTTTGTTTGTCGTATCGTTTTGAGACATAATCATTCCTCCGTATCGTCTTTGAAGATTCCGTTGCAGCATCCGCCGCGAGGGTTAAAAAGTTCAAATCTCAGCCATTCGGGACAGCTCATCTGCCCGATTTCGGCGACCGTTTCGCTCAATTCGTCGTCCGAGATGTCGCCGTCGTATCTCAGCCTCAATTCGCGGCCGTCGGAGATGTGTCCCGCAATGAACCGCCTCAGCTTGCCGAGGTCGTCAAAGGCAAGCCCTCTTCGCGAAAACCAATCCATATCCTCGTTTTCGCAATCGAAGTCGAACGGTACCGAAAACATTTTTCCCAATCGCGCTCGCGACACCATAAAGCTGTCGTATCTGACCATCGTCCCCTCCGAAAGCCCCATCGTGACGTCGACGAACGCGCGTCTGCCGTCCAATTCTATGACGTTGAGCATGTGGTCGACAAGCATATTCTCGGGGATTGTCGAGCCCATATAAGCCTCGGTGACCGCGCACTGCAGTCCGAACACGTTGCAGAGAATTTTGAAGAGTTTGGCTATCCCCTGGCATACCGCATGCGATTCGGTCACGGCGCCGTACGCTGTGAAAATCTTGTTGTTTTCGGTCAAGAATCCCGCAATCCTTTGCATCTCGCCGCGCGGTATGGTGCAAAATTCGTCCCATTCGTCGTAACCGTATTCAATCTTTGAGGCAAGTTTTTCGTAAATGACCTCAAACACCTTGAGGTCGGACGCGCCGAGCGGAAGCGCGGCCTCAATCTCGTCCCTGAGCGCGCCGAGCCTGCGTTCGTAAAGCGCGACGTCAACATCGCCGTAATCGAGACTGAAAGTGAACTGTTCGCCGGCATAGCTGCCCGAGCAAACAAGTCCGGGATAGTTGATGATATCCGGATTGTCAAATACGACCGCCTTCCAAACGCGCTCCGCCGACTGCCGATCCCGCGCTTCGATTGTGCATTCGCGCTCGCCGTTTTGCAGAGCGGACAGTATGGCATTGTAAGCTCGCCTGCCGTCATAATCCAAAGTGTCGAAATAGAACGAGTTCAGCATGACTTCTCTGCCCGAAAAACGCGGACCTTTCCTCCCTTTGAGCGCTCCGTCGCGCACTATCAATAATAATTATAAAATATTCGACAAAATTCGTCAAGCCAATTTTTAAAAAATATACGCGAGAACACGCGCGCACGAGGTGCGCATTGCGCGCATATCCGTGCGACGATGTAGTAAATTGGGCGTATGGCTTTCAAACGCGATATAAGCGTTGCACGCCGGTTTCGCGTTGAACCGATTCAAAAAGCGGCGTCGTTTCGCCGCCGGCATAGACATCAAAATTTATCGGTGAATGACCTCGATTTCCGCGCAATCGAGATTGCCTCCGATTGCGATTTCGCTGCCGTCGTCAAAAGAGATAAAAATCTTCTCGGGCAGCAGCCCCTTCTCCTCTCCCGACAGGAAGCTCCGAGCGTCGCAATCGCCCGGTATATACGGCGCGCAATCGGTCGCCGAAACTTTGAACGCAACCGCGGTTTTGCCGAGGCACGTCAGCTCGAGTTCTTGAAATTTTGCGGATATGTCTTGACTTATTTGCGCGTGCGCGGCGTCTTCGCTCATCGCCTCGAAGCGCATGAGTCCCTCGTCCCACGCGAACAGATATCCTGCGCTGTCGCCGAAGAAGAGCCAAATCGGCGTCTGTCCTTCGCCGATTGTCTTATTGCCCGAACAGCTAAAACCGACGCCGCCGGCAAGCGCGCGTCTGAAGACTTTGCCCTTGAAACAAGCGTTGAGTTCGCGCTCGAATTCTTGGGCGTTCACAATCTGTTTCCCTTTCATCAAAACTTGAGATTGTCCTCTTGTCTGCCCGTGACAATGGGCTTGCCGTCGCTGTCGAGCAGCGGCGTAAGTCCGCCGGCGTTGCCGTCGTAGCAAAACATATAATTGACTCCCGTCGCGGTGTCGACCCAAATCTCGACGCCCTGCATAACGCCTTGGGAGTAGACCTTTTCAAACCTCTTTTCGTTCATCGCTGCACCCCTTTCAAAACGTTTTCTTTTTGTTCGCTTTTCATAAACTCTGCGTCGTCGTTGCACTTCTCCAAGATCAGGAAGACATACACCGCAAAGAACGCGAACGGCAGCGGCGTAAAGTCGCCGGTGTTCACGCACGAATAGCCCTCGAATCCGAGGAAGCCGAGCAGCGTGCAGATATGGAACGCGCTGTTTTTCAACCCTATGCGCATGCGGACGGCGAATTGATAGATATACGCCATCGCGCCGAAGATACCCATCGAGGCAATGATCTGAATCGGCGTGCTGTGGTACCAGAAGATTGCCATGTCGTTGAGCGGATATACTACGTCGTTGCGATAGCCCAAACCGGTGCCGAATATGGGATATTCAAGGAAGTTTTTCAAGCCCTCGGCGTAGAGGTTGTCTCTGCCGCTGTTGTCAGTGATGTCAAAGTCCTCGATATATTTATACAGATTCTCCGCGCCGTTGGGCAAGAAATAGGCGAGCATCGCGACGACGGCTATGATGACGGGCAGCATATCGACGAGCCTGCGCCAACCCTTGACATTGATGAGATAGACAATCAGCGAAAGCGGAAAGACGACCGCCATCATCAACGTCGAGCCGCGCGAGCCCGACATCGCGACGGACAGCGCCTGGAAGGTCGCGAAGCCGATAAAGACCACGCCCCACTTCTTTTTGATGCCGTACCACACGGTGAGAGGCGCGGCGAGAAGCATGAAGTTGCCGGCGTTGTTTTTCCATTGGCGGTACGGCAAGCGTATGCCGAACCCCTCTTTGAGACAGCAGGCGAACCACATCAGCAGCAACAGCAACGCCGCCGCCATCATCGTCTTGGCGAGATATTTGGAGATATATTCGCCTTTTTTTGGAATGTCGCTCTGCATCAGAGTCATCATGCCGAGCAGCACCGGTCCCAAAAACAGCACATAGTAAAGCGGCGCAAGACGGAAATACATCGCCGCGCTTATACTTCCGGCTCCGCCCATCATCAGCATAACCGTCACCGCAATCTGCGGCAAAAACGTCTTGCTCGGGCGATATTTTTCCCTGAGCGGCATATATCGAATGATGTGAAAGAGGAACGCCGGAGCGACCGGGATGAGCACCCACGCATAGCCGAAAATCTCTTCGGTAGTAATCTTGTATTGCTCGATGACGGCGAGAGTGCACATGATGAACGCACTGAACGCGGGCATCGTATTGCGAGTAAAAATCAACGCGACGGCGAGCGCGACTGCGCAAAAGCCGAACGCTATAGCATATTGCGAAAACCAATACGGAATCGCACACCCGAGCACGAGAAGACCGAACCAAACGGGCGAGTCGAAGAACTCATCCGAACAGTCGAAGTGTTTGTCTTTTGTGAATGCCGCCTCCTCTTGCAGCACACTCATTGTCACCATGGTTACAAGTTTATTACTTTATCGCGCGAATGTCAACAATATGCGCGCAATAAACGGCGCGACAAGACGTCATCTTTTGCCCCTCACCGCCCTTTTCAATCTTTTCTCCCACGCGGCGATTGCTCCCTCGTCGAAAGCTTGGGGAATCGAGCGAGCGATTGCCGTCGCTCTCTTTGCCCTGCGCAGCATCGCGGCGACGGGAAGCAGCTTGTATGCTCGGCTGCCGGCTTTGATTGCCTTTGAAATCAATTCTCCGACGCCGAAGGAGAGCATCCTGCCCTTTGCGAGCGCGCACACCTCTTCGTTAGTCAATACGTCCGATGTCAAGAGCAGGTCGAGCGTCTCGTCGTCAAGCGACAGCACGCCCCTCTTCATCACGTCGACTCCGCAATGTTCTGCAAATGTCTTGTACAAGAATACTTGATATTTCCACAAGTTTTCGCGCGAAGTCAGACTTTTTGCGTCGCCGCCGCACGTGTGATTGGGCGCGACGCACTCCGCAAGCAGATGCGCCGAGATCAGCGCCGACGCTATTCCGCTGCCGAGCATGGGAATTGTCAAATAGGCGGCGTCGCCAACCGCTGCATATCCCGGCGCAATCGCCATCGTCGACGGGAAGCGCACCGGGATATTGAAAAATCGCTGCCCGTGTTCGTATTTCGTACCTATACCGGCGTCGTCGGCGCGCAGCACGTCAAGTCTTCTATCGATGTCGCCGATGTTCAAACTCCCGACCGCTCCGATCAAGACGTCGTCGACATCGCCGCGCCTAATCGCCCAAGAGATTCCCTTTTCGCCGAGATGTTTGAGATAGACTTTGTCGCTGTATTGCGGCTCTTCTGCGCCTTCAATTCTCTTGAAAAAAGTTCGAAAAACGGCAAATTTTTCATCGTCCTCATACATGTCCGTCTTCATCTCGCCCGGGAGGCTCGCCTTGAGTTCGGAGTCCATTCCGCCGCTGTCCACGACGAGATCGGCATACGCCTCTTCGCCGTTCACCTTGACGCCGACGACTCGTCCGTCCTCGACGATTGCGCCCTCGCACTTCACACCCCACACCATCTCCGCGCCGGCTTTTTCCGCGCCGATGATCAGCATTCTGTCGAGTTCGCGCCTGTTCACCGAGATGTCGGGCGACGCCTCGTGAATTTGTCTCGCCGCGCCGCAGGGCGCGACAAATGTCCAATCTCTTTTTGGGAAGCTGCCGTGCGGCACGGGAAGACCGCACCTGTCGAAGATAGACGGATCTACGTCGTCCGTCGCGTCGCAGCGCATATGCGCCGCGTCCGCCGCCCTTTCGACGACGAACACCTCCGCCCCGGCGTACGCCAACAGCCTCGCCGCCTCAAGTCCGCCAATACCTGCTCCTACGATGATAATCTTCATGGTCAACCTTCTTTGGTAGAAAAATGTTACTTGTCGAGCAACCAATCGACAAGGTTTTTGACTTGTATTCCGCCGTAATTCCCATTCGAAAACCTGTCCAAAGTCAACACCGTCTTCGCGAAATTATCATCGATCTTTCCAAAAGGCGACATCTCTCGATCGAACGTAGTTTTATCCGTCATCGAAGCCGTGACTTGAAAATATTCAAAAACTCCGCTCTTTTGCGCGACGAAGTCGACTTCAAGCGTTCCGAGCTTGCCTACCCACACGGAATACCCGCGGCGGACCAATTCAAAATACACGATATTTTCAAGCAAAAAGCCGAGATCGAATTCTTTTTTTGCAATCAGGTGCCTGCGAAGACCGAGGTCGACGATGTAATATTTTGAATTGTTTTTGAGCAGTTGTTTGCCGTTCAAATCAAATCTCTCCGCCCTATAAAACACATATGCGTCAACCAGCGCGTCGACATAGCCGGCGACGGTGTTTTGCGAGATTTTTCTTCCCGAAGAGGTGATATAGTCGGCGATCTTTTTGACCGATACATAGTTGCCGACATTCGCCGCCATAAATCGCGCGATGTTTTTCAAAAGCGTCAAGTCCGAAACATTCCTTTTGTCATCGACCGAAGCCTTTCTCGACTGTCTCTCCTCGATGTCCTTGACTATGACGGTATTATATATGCCCTCAAGATAGGCGTCCGCGATCTCGACATCGACGGCATTCGACACGACATAAGGGAACCCGCCCGTCGTGAGATATTTTGCAAACATCTCATCTCTTTCCCCTTTCGAAACCTCACAAAACTCACCGAAACCGAGAGGCAGCATCTTGATTTCTACATATCTGCCCGTCAAATAGGTCGCAAGCTCTCCTGAAAGAAGGTAAGAATTCGAGCCTGTGACATATATGTCGACATTGTCCTTCAAAAACAAGCTGTCGACCGCCTTTTCAAAACCATCCACCTTCTGCACCTCATCGAGGAAGACATAGGTCGTCTCGCCCTCGCTTAAACGCGCTATCAAATGATCGTAAAGCGCGTGATAATCGGTGAGGTTCTCAAAGGCAAGGTCCTCAAAATTCACCGAGACAATACGCTCATCTTTGACGCCGCACTCTTTCAAACGATCTTTGTACAACTCGAAAAGCGTCGATTTTCCGCAGCGTCTTATGCCGGTCACTACCTTGATGACCTTCTTGTCCTTCCATGCAAGGAGCTTGTTCAAATATTCGTCTCTGGATATCATACCGTTCTTCATGATTTCACTATACATCATTTTTGACCCCTTGTCAATAAAAATTCCCATTTCGGAAACTTTCTATGATTTTTTACGAAAATATTCCGATTTCGGAAACTTTGACAAATTTTTGCGCAGAATATTCCGATTTCGGAACTTTTCAAAACCACTTAATGCCAATGCAAGAATATGCGTATGTCTTAACGTTGAGCTATCGACAATCGTATTTATGTCCACCACGGCTTCCCGGCAAATTGGGATTGTAATCATAGATATAGAACACTCCGGTACAGAGCACAGACACTTCTTTTTTTCTTTCGATGTAGTCGAGCTGAGCGTTCAAAATTGCCGACGTATCGGGCATATCTTCTCTTCCAGTAATCTTTTTAGCCTTTTCGATATTCGCCGTCACCACATAATCGACATCGGAGTCCGAGGCAGCATATTTGTTGTAATCGCGATATTTACTCTCACTGTTCACGATTGTCTTATATCTTTTCGCATGAATATCCGACAAAGCGATGACCCTGTCTGCAAATTCCCTGTCGGGGAAGTCCTTCATATGATAAAACGCTTCGACAGAAGGATAGTTGATGTACAGTTTGCCCATGTCTGTAGATTCGACAAAGTGAGCAGCCATTTTTCTCAACATATCAGTATATCTGTCAGCAATCTTGCGCGTATCCTTTTCGGACGGTGGATCGAGGTCGAAGATCAAGATGACGTCCGAAAACTCGGAATCAAGCATTTTCTTCTTATTTTCGTCCTTTTCGC
>NHCFR05603__coassemble_616_pt1 | contig 23015 bp, 18 predicted proteins | sample NHCFR05603__metabat2_high_PE_018 | metagenome-assembled genome bin NHCFR05603 | reverse complement strand
AGGCTTGCCCGCATCGCCTCCGCAAGAGAGGGCGGCGGACGCGCCGCGCTGTCGCTCTTGATCGCGGCGACCGAACTTTTGACATTGTGAATTTTGGTGCCCGTGTCGATAAAATATATTTATTTATAGGACGAAAGAAGATGAATAAAACCTTGCCGAGCGCTCAAACTAACCTCAGTAACTCAAGGAGGTGGCGCAATGATAACGGTGCTTGCATTGATATTGATGATTGTCGGCGCGCTCAATTGGATGAGCGTCGGCATATTCGACTTCAACTTCATCAACTGGATCTTCACTCCGCAGGCGTATATCGGGGCGAGGGTACTGTATGCGATCGTCGGACTTGCCGGCATTTGGACGGTCGTCTATCTGATCTACAACAAGTTCAGCCCGAGGCGCATCAACGCGATCGAAAAGGGCGCAAGCAAAGAACAACACGCCGCATAAGCGTGACAGCGCTCCCAAAGAGTGCTCAAAAGGACCCGCAAGGGTCGGAAAGGTAGACAAAAGCGGTTTTGAAAATTGCTCAAAGCCGCTTTTTCCATAGTTTCAAAGCATGTTTTTCAAATCGCGGAAAAGAGCAAACCATTCGATTTGAGGTGGTGCGATAGGGCAAAGAGAGCAAAGTCGAATGTTCGGCGGCAATGTGTGCCGTGTGCCCTTGGAGTCGGGCGAAGCGGCGCAGCGGGGAGAAAGAGCGAACGATAATGTTCGGTCGCCGAACAAACCGAAAGACAATTTTTGTGGCTAAAATTTACGGTAATTGCCAAAAGTGTGAGTTTTGAAGTCGATTTTGTAATGGGCTGAAAAATTTGTGGCGAGCTGCGTTGACAAACGGCATATCTCGTGATACAATTGCGGTGAGGGCGTAAAACGCCCGAAAGGAGGGAATTTCAATGAACAAAAAACTCATCACAGCGCTTGTAGCGGTCGCCGCCGTGCTTGCGCTGTCTTTTTGCCTTGCGGCATGCGGCGACGACGGCACACAGCCCGGCGGAGGAGAGGGCGGCAACACCGCCCATAAGATCTCGATCGTCGCGCCGGACGACGTCGAGGCATCGACGAGCGCCTCCCAAGCAACCGTAGGCACAAAGGTCACGGTGACCGTCGTCACTCCGGCGTGGAAGATCGCGACATTTGTCACCGCTACCGGCGTGGAGGTCGCAAGGGACGATGCGGCAAGCGCGGGCAGCACATCGGTATATACGTTCACGATGCCGGACAGGGATGTCGAACTCAACGTCGAGACGACCGATTCGGGGGCGAGCGTGGACGAGGACGACGGCTTGAAGTGGGTCGCCGCGCCCAAACAGATCGCGCCCGGCGAAAATTCGTTCCAAAAGGCTACATACGAGGTCGACTTCGGAGAAGCCATCCTTGCGTCGATGGACGGCGACGGCAATTTGAGCGGCGTGAAGATCTCGTCGACCGATCAAGACGTGATCCCCGACGAGGCGATCGCCGGCGCGTACAGGATAGGCGACAGCGTCTACACCGACGGCGCGACATTCACCGTCGACTTGACAAAGGTGTCGCTCGGCGCGACAACGCTCGTCTTTGAGGACTCAAGAGGCAGAACGATCGCAAAATATGTCCAAGTCGTCGAGTACGGAAAAGTCGATCCCGGCTACATATTCAACACGTCGATGTTTGTCGACTTCGCGTTTAAAGAGGGCGATCTCAAGCTCGGCGCGGACGTCGACCCCGACAAATTGCTGGTCTTGGTCAGCATAAACGACGTCGATTGGGTGGACGGCACCGACCCCGCTCTCGGCGCAAAAGAGCTTACGCAAAGCCGCTTTTTGCTGTCCGACAGCGGCACGAAGTCGATGGGTTTGTCCTACATCCAAGGGCACAGATATCGCGTCACCGCGTCGCTTTGGACGTACACGAACGACCCTGAGACGGACATGGATCTTAGCCAGGTGACGGGAAGCAAGCTCGTCCTCCACGACAATTTCCCCGGCGGCGGCAACTCGGTCAAAAAGGACGAGGACGGCACGTCGTGGCTGACGATCGTCGGCTATTCGGGCACGGTGACTTTGAAAATCTACGCGGAATAGCCTGTCGGCAAAGCGAGAGGGCGGCGCGTTTGCACGGTGATTTCGACAGCGCATTTGCGGCAAGGCTTGCGGTCTCGAAAAGCGCATTTGAGAGGACGGGCGTCTCGATTGCGCTTGGGTAATTTGCGTTGCAATCGCAAAAGGCGCGTTGCAGATACGGGCTTGAATACCACCGAGACTTGCGTTGAGATTGGAAATGGCGCGTTGACGAGATGGGACTCGAACAGTCCGAAATGCGGCGGGTAGCGATTGCGAAAGGCGCGTTGACAAGGACGGCGGCGTCGAGCCGACAGCGGTCAAAAACGGGCTAAAATCAAAAACATATCGCCAAAACAAAGGCGGCGCTTGTCTTCATCTCGGACAAATGCCGCTTTTGCGTTGACAAAGGCGCGTATATATTTTATAATAAAGATATGGACAGTCTGTTCGATCTCAACAAGAAGGCAAACGAGCCGCTCGCCGAGCGCATGCGTCCGCGCACTTTGGACGAGTTCGTCGGTCAGGAGCACATCGTGGGCAAGGGCAGCATGCTGCGCCGCGCGATCGTCACAGATCGCCTCGGCAGCTGCATTTTTTACGGTCCGCCCGGCTGCGGCAAGACCACGCTTGCGGGGATAATCGCCGCGACGACGGGCGCGAACTTCGTGCAGCTCAACGCGGTGTCGAGCGGCGTCGCGGACGCGAAGCGCGTGATCGAGGACGCAAAGCGCGCTCTCGAATTGTACGGCACGCGCACCTACCTGATGCTGGACGAGTGCCACCGCTGGAACAAGGCGCAATCGGACAGTATGCTCGCCGCGATCGAGAAGGGCTACATCGTGTTCATCGGCTCGACGACAGAGAACCCGTACGTCAACATGACGAGGGCGATCGTGTCGCGGTGCCGCGTGTTCGAGTTCAAACGGCTCTCGGGCGACGACGTCAAAAAGGCGTTGCTCCGCGCGGTCGAGGACAGGGAGAGAGGGCTCGGAAACTATGACATCAAACTCGAAGAAAACGCGCTCGACCACTTCGTCTGGGCGGCGGACGGAGATCTGCGCAACGCGCTCAACGCGCTCGAACTCGCGGTATTGACGACCGATCCCGACAGCAGCGGCAAGATCGTCATCGACCTCGAGGCGGCGCAGCAATCCATTCAAAAGAAGGCAATGAGCGTGGACGAGAGCATGTACTACGACATGCTGTCCGCGTTCTGCAAGTCGCTGAGAGGCAGCGACAGCGACGCGGCGCTCTATTGGGCGGAGAGATTGATCGCCGCAGGGTGCGATCCGCTGTCGATAGCGCGGCGCACATTGGTGCACAGCGCCGAGGACGTCGGGATGGCGGATCCGCGCGCACTCACCGTCGCGGCGGCGGCGTTGACTGCGCTGCAAAACCTGGGGATGCCCGAGGGCAAAATTCCGCTTTACGAGGCGATCGTTTACGTCTGCGAGGCGAGCAAGTCGCCGAGCGTGATCAAGGCTCTCGAAGCGGCGGAGAGATTGGTCGAAGAGCGCAAGGACGACGAAGTGCCGCCCGCGGTCAGGGACACGCATTACAGCGGCGCGCCGAAGACGGACTACAAGTATCCCCACGATTTCGGCGGCTGGGTGGAGCAGACCTATCTGCCCGAGTCGCTCAAAGACGTGAGGCTCTATGTCCCGTCAAACAACGGCGAGGAAAAACACCTCGTCCGCGCAAAGGATATCAAGCAAAACAAGGGCTGAAACGCGCAAACGCTTGAAAAGAGCAAGAAAAGATATCAAGCAAAACAAGCAGCGCGCAAACGCCTGAAAGAGCAAAAGCAAAAATATTTTGCAAAATGCGGCAAAATGCAGCGGCGGCGCAAAATGAGAGCGCTTGAAAACATGACGAGCAAAACGCGGCGACAGCCGCGAGGGATAGCAAACGGGCGAAAAGTCCGTTTGCAAAAGAGGAGAAAATATGCTGAAAATCGAAAATTTGAGAAAGAAATACCGCGGCGGCGAAAAGTATGCCGTCGACGGCATCTCGCTCGAGGTGAGGGAGGGGGAAGTGTTCGGCTTCCTCGGGCCCAACGGCGCGGGCAAGTCGACGACGATCAAGTGCGCCGCAGGCATTCTGCCCTTTGACGAGGGGCGGATAAGCATTTGCGGCAAAGACCTCAAGACGGACACGATTGCCGCCAAGATGCAGATGGGCTATGTGTCGGACAATCACGCCGTCTACGACAAGCTGACCGCGAGGGAATATCTCAACTTCATCTCCGACATCTACGGCGTCGGCGACTCCGACCGCAAAAGGCGTGCCGACGAGTATATGCAGATGTTCGGCTTGACGGACGCGTTCGACAGCCCCATCAAGACCTTCTCGCACGGCATGAAGCAAAAGATCTGCGTGATCGGCGCGTTGATCCATGCGCCCAAATTGTGGATCTTGGACGAACCGATGACGGGACTTGACCCCAAGTCCGCGTTTGAGCTCAAAGAGTTGATGCGCCGCCATTGCGAAGAGGGCAACAGCGTCTTCTTTTCGTCGCACGTCCTCGAGGTCGTCGAGAAGGTGTGCGACCATGTCGCGATCATCGACGGCGGCAAGATCATCGCCGACTTCGGCATAGGGGAGCTGGACGACATCCGCAACGGCAGTTCGCTCGAGGACGTCTTCCTGTCGCTGACCGAGGACGCGCCGCAAGGGGACGGGGTATGAAGAGATTTTCCGCACTCGTCAAGCTCAACCTCAAGTACTATGTGCTGCCGAGCTTTGAAGGCAAGAAGTCCAAGGCGCGCTTTGTCGGCGTGATCGCGCTGATGTGCGTCGCCTTCATCGCGCCGCTGGTGCTCATCTGCATGACGCTGTGGTTCGCCGCGCAGACGATGCTGGCGATGGGTATGGGCGCGGAGATGTTGGCGGCGGTGTTCACCATGGCGCAGATCATGGTCTTGATGCTGTCCGCGTTCACCTACATCAACTCGATGTTCTTCGCAAAGGACAACGAACTCGTGCTCAACATGCCGCTGAGGGGAGTGGAGATCTTTTCGGCAAAGCTGATCGCGACCTATCTCAACGAGCTGGTGATAAGCGCACTGGTCACGATCCCGATCGCCGTCATCACCGCGGCGGCGGGCATTCAAGCGGGCTACGGCAGCATGTTCGGCGCGGGGTATTGGATCCTCATCCCGTTCGCGATCGCGCTGCTGCCGGTGATGCCGCTGCTGCTGCTGTCGGTCGTCTCGTTCCCGATTGCGCTGCTCGTGCAAAAGGCGTCCAAATATCCGGTGCTGTCCGCCGTGTTGCAGGCGGTGTTGCTGATGGCGTTCATCGCGCTGTGCTATCTGCTGGGCTACGGCGGCGGCTACGCCATGTCGAGCGACGAGACGCAGGTCGACACCGGCATGTTTCAAAGCCTCGGAGGCATATCCTTCTATACGCGATTCCTCGCGAAGGCGATGCTGGGCAGCTCCGCCGCAGGCAACTTCTTTGCGTTCCTCGGCATCACCGTCGCGATGGCGGCGGTCGCGATCGGGCTGTCGGTGCTGCTCTACCGCCGCGCGATTGCAATGAGCGTCGAGGGCGGAGCGAACACAAAGCGCAAGGTCAAGACGGACGAACATGTGAACAAGGGCACGTTCCGCGCGCTGGTCACCGCGCATGCCAAGACGCTGCTGCGCACCCCCGACGTCCTCGTCAACCTCATCCTGACGATGGCGATGCCTGCTCTGATGGCGGTCATCATGGGCTTTGTGATGCCGTCGGGCGCGGAGATCGCCGCCGAAGATCCCGACGCTGCGACGCCGTATTTCGGCTATTTCGCGGTCGGAATGGTCGGCTGGATCACGATGTTCACCTCGCCGCTGTCCAACATCGGCGCGAGCTTTGCGTTCTCGCTGGACAAGGACAACATCGCGGTGCTCAAGAGTCTGCCCGTCACCGGGAAGGAAGTGTTCAAGAGTAAATTGATCGTCAGCGACGCGGTGTCGCTGCTCTCCGCTATCGCGGTGACGACCGCGCTCATCGCCACCGCCGATATACCCGTCTGGGGCTGCTTCATCTTCATGATCTCGCTCACCGTCTATCTGATCTCGTGCAACGCATTCACGATGTCGCGCGACGTCGCCAATCCGCACTTCAATTGGATGAACGTCAAGGAACTGACCAAGGCGAGCAACTCTGCGACGCAATTCATCATGATGGGCGTCGGGCTAGCGTTCGGACTGGTCGCCGCGATGCCTATGTTCGCGGTCGCGTTCGCCGGCGCGGCTTTGCCCGGATGGGCGGTGCATCTGATCGCGTGGGGAGTTATGGCGCTGTCATGCCTCTCGGCTTACCCCATTTTGAGGTTGACCGCGATGCGCGGTATCGAGGAAAAATATGCCCGGATCGAGGGCTGACAACACGGCATACAAGGAGAGAAAAACATGCTTGAGATCAAGGACGGAAAACTGTTCAAAGACGGCAAAGAGCACCACATCCGCTCGGGCGCGGTGCACTACTTCCGCACTCTGCCCGAGTACTGGCTCGACAGATTGCAAAAGCTCAAGGCGGCGGGACTGAACACCGTCGAGACTTATACCTGCTGGAATCTGCACGAGCCGCAAAAGGGCAAGTTCGACTTTGAGGGACGGCTGGACATCTGCCGCTTCGTCGAGACGGCGGCGAGCCTCGGACTGGACGTCATTTTGCGCCCCGGTCCGTACATCTGCGCGGAGTGGGACCTCGGCGGTCTGCCCGCGTGGCTGCTCAAGGACGGCACGATCCGCCTGCGCTGCAACGACCCCGTCTTTGTCGCCCACGAGCGCGACTACCTCAAAGAACTCTTCGCGAGAGTGGGCAGGTACCTCGCCTGCAACGGCGGCAACATCGTCGCCGTACAGATCGAGAACGAGTACGGCAGTTTCGCCAACGACAAGGACTATCTGCGCGCGGTCGAGAACATCTTCGACGAGTGCGGCGTCAATGTGCTGCGCTTCACCTCGGACGGTCCTTCGGGCTGGATGCTGTCGGGCGGCACGCTGCCCGGAGTGTGGAAGACGCTCAATTTCGGTTCGGGCGGCAGCCACGCGTTCGGCTCGCTCGAGCGCTTCCGCGAAAAGGCGCCCAAGATGTGTATGGAGTTTTGGTGCGGCTGGTTCGACCATTGGGGCTTCGTCCACCACAGACAGAACATCAAGCTGGTCGGCGAGATCTCGCATATGCTCGCAAACGACATCAACTTCAACATCTATATGTTCCACGGCGGCACCAACTTCGGCTTCACCGCCGGCGCGAATCACTTCAAAAAATATCAGCCGACCGTAACGAGTTACGACTACGGCGCGCTACTGACCGAGTGGGGCGACTATACGCCCAACTACCACGCGGTGCGCAAGATGATCTTCGACCACCTGCACGAGACCCCTCCGCCGCTGCCGCCGCGTCCGACGCTGCAAAACGTCGGCACCGTGCAGCTTACGGAGAGGGGGTCGCTGTGGGACAACCTCGGCGCGCTGGGCACCGTCCACCGCAGCCCTATGCCCGAACCGATGGAACACTACGGACAAAACTCGGGCATGATCCTCTATTCGGTCGTCGTCGAGGGCAAGTATGAGCGTTCGTTCGTCACCTTCGACGAACTGCGCGACCGCGGCTATCTGTTCGTCGACGGCAAGCACGTCAAGACGTTCGATTACCGCAAAAAAGACTTCGTCAGCCGCATATACGGCAAGCCGACCGCGATCGTCGAGCCGTTCGACGGCAAAAAGCGATTCGACCTGCTCGTCGACGTGATGGGACACACCAACTACGGCGAACACATCAAAGACCGCAAGGGCATCTCGGGCATGCGCATCATCAATCAGCACGTCACAGGATTCGAGGTGACGACGCTACCGCTCGACGACGTCTCGAAGGTGGAGTTTTCGGGAGGAGACAAGTATCCCGTCTTCCTGCGCGGCAAGTTCCGCGCGGACAGCAAAGGAGATTGCTTTGTGCAGATGAAGGGCTTCGGCAAGGGCGTCGTCTGGGTCAACGGCTTCAACCTCGGCAGGTATTGGAGCATAGGGCCGCAAAAGGCGCTGTATCTGCCGGGCAGCCTGCTCAAAGGCGAAAACGAGATCGTCATCATGGAGCTGGAAAAGGCGAAGGGCAGCGTGGACATCACCGACAAGCCCAAATTGAGCTGAAACTCGCCTCGCAACGAAAGACAAAAAAGCGGACATGTATCCGCTTTTTTGCGTCTTTCGGGACATTGCGATGCGCTTCGTCTCCGTGTTTGAGGATGCGGAGAGTTCCGCAATCGCCGGCGGACCGCCTCCGCGGCGCAGCCGACCGACGTACGTCGGGAAAGCCGCCCCGTCGATTTTGTATACTCAAAAGAAATACGAGAAAATAGCGCACGGAAATGGGGCTTCAAAGTTGCGCATCGCCAAAGTTCGTGTTATAATAAAATAGTCGATGTCCCCTTTTTGGGACGGAACTTGTGTTATAATCGACGAAGGAGGTCATTATGGACGGCTTTGAACCAAAAAAATTGCTCATCCTCAGGATCTATCAGATCCTCAACGAGTATTCGGACGCGGACCACAAACTCAAACAGGCGGACATCATCGCATATCTCGCGAGCGAGTACGGCATCGAGTGCGAACGCAAGGCGATCGCGCGAAACATTGATTATCTCAAACACGCAGGCATCGACATCGTTCAGGACCGCGGCGACGGCTACTATCTCGCCGAACGCAGGTTCGAGCACGGCGAGCTGCGCTTCCTCACCGATTCCGTCATCGCAAACCGCAACGTCTGCGAGTCGTACACCAAGGAGATCATTCGCAAACTCGTCAAAGAGGGCGGCGTGTACTACAAGAACTACGCGCGCTGCGTGGATCTCGGCGATTGGCGCAAGAGCGAGAACAAGGAGTACTTCCTCAACATCGAGCTGCTGTCCGAAGCGATCGAGAAAAAGGTCAAGGTCACGTTCAGGTTCATGCACTACGGCGTGGACAAGCGGCTGCACGCCCGCAAGCCCGACAAGGAGACCGTCAACCCCTACAAACTCTTCTTCAAAAACGGACACTACTACCTCGCGTGCAACGTCGACAAGTACGACCAGCTGATCTTCTGCCGCATCGACAAGATCGCCGACATCGAGGTGACAAATATCCCCGCAAAGGACGGTGCGGTCGTCAAGGGCGCCGAAAGAGGCATCAACCTCGGCATCATCTCCAACAGCGCGCCCTATCTCTTTGTCGAAAGACCGCTCAAGATCGTCTTCGAGGCGGCGACGGACGACGTCGTCAATATGATCGACTATGTGCTCGATCAGTTCGGCGACGACGTCGGCATCAGGACGACGCGCACCGGAAGGACGGTGTTCACGGTGATGGCGAGCCCCAAGGCGATGAAGATATGGCTGTTGCAGTTCGGCGCAAGCGTAAAGGTGCTGTCGCCCGCGTCGCTGGTCAAGAGCATCAAAGAGGAGACTCAAAAGATGAAGGAGCTGTACGAGTGAGCGCAAAGCAACAGAGCAAAGAGGGTCGGAAGGCCCTCTTTTTTTGCCTAAAAACGGTACGTCGACGAAAACGGACGCCAAAACATTGATATCACGGCGCGCGAGTGATATAATATCGTATAAAAGGAGGCGCATTATGAAAAAGAAAATCTTCATTGCGGCAATCAGCATTTTGACATTGATGTGTCTCGTGTTCGCGAGCTGCGATCCCCCTGCCGGGGTCGAGGGCGGCGGCGAGACCGACGTGCCGGGACGGGGTGAGACCGACGTGCCGGGACGGGGTGAGACCGACGTGCCGGGACAGGGTGAAACCGACGTGCCGGAATATGACGAAGATGTCGATGAGGGCACTCTTGACAATGCCGACATCTTGGCTATCTCATACGACAGATTGGAAAATGCCGACCTGTCTTTCGATTTTTCAATCGATTTGTCGGAAAAAGGCTCCGAGCTTGCTTTGAGCGAAGGCTCGGCGTCGGGCAGGTCGTTTGATCAAAACGACGACGGCTCGGAGGTCTATCGTGTTACGTACGACGAATATTGCGCCGAATGGGGGTCGTTGGAGTCGGCGGCATACGACTATTTCGGCGAGATTCAGCAACAGTTGGACAACCTCGCGGATATGGCGCGCAAACTCGCCGATTTTGCTATCGACAACATCACCGTCGCGGATAAGGTTGTCGTCAAAGGCGCGTACGAATACATTCTCGAGTACGACTCCGAGACGGATACCGTCACGGTGTCCGAACGCGTCACTTACGGAGATACCGGGCTTGTCGAGACCACAAAGGTCAGCATCTATTACGACGGCGACGGATACGAGACGGTGGAGTTTACGCGCTTTGCCGCAGGAGTGACGGAAGAGGTATTGTATACCCCCGGGAAGTATTATTCGTTTATACAAGGCGACAAAAACACCGGAATGTATAACGTCAACGTGGCGTATAACGGCGCCGACGGATGGAGAGGCGCAAGCTACCACTACAACCTCGACAACCCCTATTTGACCAAAGAGGGCGTATATGATTATGCCAACGGCATGATTTATATCGATTTTCTCTTCGAGATTGATGATGTGCTGTATACTTACAGCGACACAATGATTGCGTTTAGAGACGGCGTAGAGACGGGAAGTCAGGTCGAGGCGCTGCCGTCGGACGTGATGGTATTCATGCCGTACTCGATGTCTTCGAGCGGCGTTTCGATTGCGTTCACCAATCTGTATATGTTGATAGACCTGAGCGCATTGTGCGGATGGGACGAATTGTGTCTGGTGCTGGACAGAGACTATGAGTTGTCCGACGATTTCGGCGAAAGATATCTCTCGGGAGAGGGCGATTATATGGTGTTTTCCGACGGCACCAAGATTGAGGGCGGAATGCTTTGGACGCCGGAACACGGAATGCTCTATCCCAAATACAGGGAGATGAACGGTTATACCGAATTGGAAGGCTATGTCGGCGAGGACGGCAACTCCGTGAGCTTGGGCGATTGCTCGTATGTCGCAATCGACGCGCGAATGTATGTCGACAGAGCAGAGCACAAGATGCAAAACGGCTGGTTTACGCTCGGCGTTTACGACAACGACGCCGAAAAGCCGGAATTGTCGCTCGAGAGATATGAGTTGGCGCGGCAATTCTTTGACGCTTTCGGACTGTCTGTTTACGGCGCCCCCGATATCTTCTCGGATATGGCGGACGTCCATGAGAACAGAGATATCTATACAAACGAGGTCTTCGAATATCTGTACGACCGCCCGTACGATACCGAGACGTTTACCGCTATGGTCGGTGAAATCGCGCAAAGAGTGGACGCGTACGAGTTTGTCCTCGACGCCATGTTCGATGTCGAAGAGAAGGTTGAATTTGTCGATATGCCGCAAAAGCCGCAAAATATCGGGCTTGTCGAGTACGCAAAAGCCGCGTCCGGCAGCGCGACGATTTCGGCTTCGGGCATCGACTTCACCGGCGTTAGCGTAGACATTGCGCGCAGCGTAATCCTGTCCGAAGGCAAGACATACGGCGTGTTCGTCGGCTGGACAAACGCGAACGGCTTTGCCGCCGTCGACGCGTTCGATACCGCGGCATATGCGAACGAGGCGATGACCTTTGCCGGCAAGGGCGGCGCGAGCCTGCCATCGATAGCCGCGGAAGGGACATACCGTCTCAAGGCGTACTTCGGCAAATATCAAGGCGGTGAGTGGCTGCGATTGTCCGAGGTGGCGGACGTCAAAGTCGCCGAGTTCGAAGCCTTTGAAATCGAAGAGCCGACTGACGGAGGATATCGGCTGTATCGGTTCTCATATGACGGCGGAGCGGCAATCGTGACGGTGACTTTCTGCGACACACAGGCGCCCGTCGTGAGCTTTGACGGCGAGAACGTTTCCGACGTCGTGACAATCGCTGCAGGCGCGACCGCTTCCGATGTCGCGGCGAGATTCGGCGCGAGGGACAACGTCGACGGAGATATTGCCGTTTCGGCGGCGAATATCGCAGGTTCGAACGGCGCAGCGGTGAACGGGCAAACGCCGCTTGCCGCAGGCGAATATCTGCTGACGGTCAAGGACGCGGCAGGCAACGCCGCGGTCGTGAAGATTGTCGCGGAATAACGCGGTATAACGAAAAATATCCATCCGCGCGACGGATGGATATTTTTTTGCTTTCGGAAAAACGAACATAAAAAATGTTCACGCAAAAACCGTTATGAGTAAAGTTTTGGGGAGATTCGGTCAATGCATGAACATCTTTATAATAGCGCAAAATGCTGACGTTGTCCACCGAAAACGCAAAATTTTGAAAAAAAAGACGCGCCGAAGATCGGCGCGCCCGGCGCAGCCGGCTCGACGTCCGGCAAAGTCAAACCGCGGTCAACCCATACCCCCGCTTGCCGCCGCAGAACAGACGACAAGGACCGCTCGGGGATTTTTGCATTCGGCGAAATTGCGGACTCGGCGCGTTGCCGGCTCAAAGAGCCGCCTTTGCGCGTGCGCCCAAAAATGTTTGGTGTTCTGAACTTCCTTTTTTCGTCCTTCCCGATAAACCGTAACTTAGCCGAAAAACGAGATAAACGGATAAGCCTTGACCGCCGTAACACATTGCTTTTTGAGAGCCGAATGCGGGTACAATCCGCCCGTTGGGGCTTAGATCTCGATGAAGTTGAGAAGGTTCGCGCGGTCGATCGCTACTTGGAGTGCGTGTATCGTGCGCACCGTTTCCGTCGCCTGCGCCTTCGCAGCGCCAACGTCGTAAAGACGCTCGGTGTACTCCAAGATGCCGTTGGGTGTGATGCGGCGAGTGAGCTGTATCGCCCCCGCAAGAGTCTCGAGCTGTCTGCGCTTTTCTTGAAGCTGAGCAATCCAAACAAGTCCCTCGGCGACGGTCATGTCAAAGCCCTCGAGCGCAATCGCGGTGTTCGCTCTCGCGAGCGCAAAACGAATTTTGAGTACCTCGGCGTCTATCTCGTCGACACGCTTGCGCGTCGCGCCGTAGTCGTAGCCGGTCGGGACCTTCGTCTCGTTCTCCTTGTAAGAGCAGTAGTTGTTGCGATCCTCAAAGGCGATGAGATCTTCCTTTTCGCGGTCGAGTTCCTTTATCAATTTCATTGCTTCGGTGAGCGTCATCTTCATATCAAATACCTCCGTGTGCTTTCTGTCATCATTATAGCATGTATTCGACGGGGTGAGAATGTTCAAATGAAACAATTTTCTTTACCCCATAAATTTTGCGAAAAAGCTTGGAAATATCGGTGATATTTGAGTTTTTTCAAGATGTGCGACCGTATAGCTGTCTAACATTTACCCCAAAAAAGGGTATAAATTTTTGACAAATGCGGTCATGACGCTTGAAATCGCCGACATGCCGTGCTATAATAGCGTCAAAGCGCGGAGCGCAATGAAGCTGCCGCAGGAGAATGCGATATGAGAATCAAAGTGGTGAAGAAAATCGCCGACGGCAAGAACTCTTCCAAACAAACGGACAGAGAGGGGAAAGACGCCGCTTCCGCCCAAACGGCTTCCGCGCGAGAGGGACAGGTGAGCGGCAACATTGGCGATTACGAAAAGTGGGCGTTGGAGCAAAAGTCAAAGATCGCCGTCTCCGCCAAGCTCAAGGCAATCCTCGACAAGGACGCCGAGAGCTTTGAATTCTTCAAAAAGGACGGCATCAAGGTCAATATGAACGAGTTTTTGTCTCGTCTCATCGTCAATTACCATTCTTCTTACCGCGCTGCGCGCAAGTCGGTCATCAAGATGCTTGAGGAAGCGATCGTGGCAGTCTTCCCGTCCGAGGATGAAAATGCGAGCGACGCCGCGCTCAAATTCGTCAACAAGGCAATGCAAGTACAGTTTAGTGACAGCGGCGACAAATTGGGCAAGTCGGTGTCGTTCAAGCCCACGGAAAAGACCAAGCCGATTATCGGTCGGGTTGTCGCGAAAGAACTCGGCGACACGACCTATTCGGAGTACTTCAGGGGAATGTTCGAATCGTATGCGGCGCTTCCGCAGGACGAACGCGAAAAGATCATCTTTGCCGAGGAATACGAAGCTATTGCGCGCGCAATCGAAAACGGCAAACAACTCCTCATCGCTACCAAGAAAAATCCCTCCAAGCACTTCGTCGTCTCACCGTATGCCGTCGTCAGCTCAAAAGAGGAGTTGCATTGCTATATGCTTGCGACGACGCTCAAAGGCAAGTGCACGCCCTTCCGTCTGTCGAGGGTAGCGTCGGCAATCGAACGCGACGAGAGAGTCTCTTTCAAGCAAGAGCACGAGGATATGTTCAAGCGCATGATTGAAAATGCGCCGCAATATCTCTATTCCGCCGATGAAAAAGAGGCGATTGTCGAATTGACGCCGATGGGGGAGAAATTGTTCAAGTCGCTCTATATGAACAGACCCAAGCCGACGAAGGTCGACGGAAATCTCTATCACTTCAACAGTTCGTATATGCAGCTCAAGCAATATTTTTGCAGATTCGGCAAAGAGGCAATGATTCGCGAGCCGGCGAAGTTGAGGCATATGATTGCGAATTTTCACCGCGAGGCAAGCGACGCCTACGCAGCCTGTGAGCGAGATTCAAAACAGGACGGCTTCGAAAAAACCGACGCCCCCGGAAAGTGAGATAACAAACACGGGCGCCTGTTTTCACTCGTTTGACGTCAGCGACTGCGTCATGTCCGTCTTGAGTATTTTCGGCGCAAGCAAGAGGTCGAAAAGTCGACCTCTTGAAGTCTTTGCCGGCTCGCCGGCGGTCGTTTTAGGAGCGCGTTTTGCGCGGATTTGCAAAAGTATTTTGACGGGGCGTCTTGTTCAATCGGTTTTGCCGCAATGACGGGCGCGGCTCTCTTCGAAAAATTTCACCATGTCGTCGAGCGTCGCAATCGAGTCGGGAAGAGTGGGATCCATCACTTCGTAGACGTGGCAAAGCCGCGTCTTTTCGTGCGCGACGTCGGTATAGCGGAAGACAAACCTGTCGCACTCGCCACGCTCCTCTTTGGCGCGGAGCAGCCGCGCGACATAGCGAGAGTGCTTGACGTAGACATCGCGTTCGCACCCGATCAGCATCGTCGGCGGCAGGTGCAATCCCTCGGAATATTCCGAAAATGCGGAGAGGAGATAGAGGGGGTGTTTGCGCGGACGCTTGCCGAACATCGCGCCGTCGAAAATGCGCTGTATCACCTTGAACTTGCGCGAAGGCTCGTCGTTTTCGTCGCGCAATATCGAGTGGACTTCGGGCACCGGATGGCTCATCGCAAGGCACTTGACCCCGAGCGCCGGCGGTGCGACGCCGTATGCCTTCGCGAGCGACGGAGACAGCGATATACACAGCGCGAGCGAGGACAGATGCCCGCCCGCCGAATCGCCGGTCAGCATCGCCTCGGACGCGTCCGCGCCCCATTCGTGCGCGTGCTTCGAGATGAAGTCGAGCGCGGCAAACACGTCTTTGACCTGCCCGTCAAGCGTGACCTCGGGCACGAGTCGATAGCTCGGCGCGGCGACGACATAGCCCCTCTTTGCCAAATGCATGCACATGTTGAGATTGAGATCTTTGTCCCCGAACACCCACGCGCCGCCGTGTATGTCCACGATCAGCGGCAGTACGCCCGCCGCGCCCTCGGGACGGCAGACGTTGAGACGGTGCATCGCGTGCCCGTCGTCGAGATAGGCGTACTCGGTCACCGTGACTCCGTCGGGCAGTTTTTGTCCATGTTTGAGCTCGGCGTCATCCTTTGCCATCGAGCGCGCCAGCTTGCGCGCGACAAATTGCGGAAAGCCCATATTCATCTCATCTGCGACGGATACGCAAAAATGCGTATCGCGCCGAATTTTTCGTCGTCGTATTTGAAGATGTGCACAGTCTCGGGCAGCCCGCCGACTATGTCGAGCGGCTTGGAACGCTCGGGAGCAGCCGCTTTGAGCGCCGCGGCGAACGCGCCTATCCACTCGATCGGAAGGGGATGGCGGTGATGGGAGATCCATATCCTCTCATAGCCGTCAAGACGAGCGGCAAGGTCGAGCCAAAGCTCGGCGTATCCCGAAAGCGTCAGCCCCGGTGAAGTGAACGCCCAAAAGCCCGGATTGATCGCGTCGCCCGCAAACACGCAGCGCGCAGCGCTGTCCAAAAACAGCGTGCTGCCCGGCGTGTGCCCCGGGCAGGGAAGCGTCTCGATCGTCCTGCCGCCAAGCTCGAAAACGTCGGGCATCGGAGAATATTTTTCGGTGCCCGTGTCGATAAGCCCATAATTGAGCACCTTGTCGACAATGTGCCTCGGGACCTTTGTGTTCGTCTTGAAATGAGCGGCGACGGAGCGCGCCGTCTCGTTGCTCGGCATGCCACGGCAGGGCAGATCCGCCTCGCCGACAAAGACCTCGCCGAACAGCTTGTTTCCGTCGCTGTGGTCGGGATGAAGATGGGTGTTGGCGACGACGAGCGGCAGGCTGGTCAAACGGCGCAGACGGCGAGTCATCGACTCTTCGCCGTAGCCGGTGTCGAGCAAAAGTGCCCGCTCGCCGCCGATCAGCAAAAAGCGGTTGACGTGAACGAGCGCGTCGGTAAGCATGTAGGTGTTTGGTTCGATTTTGCGCGTGCGCATGACATCCTCCGCTTATATTTTACGGCAAAGCCGCGCCGTCTGTCAATCGCGGACATAAAAATGCCGCCCCGAAAGGCGGCGAAGATCCGTTCAGTCGATCGCAGTGCCCTCGGCGAGCGACTTGACGTACGCCTCGGCGTTGAGGTCGATGACGATCAGCGCGATCTCGAAGAATATCAGCCCCAAGATCGCCGCCGCTGCCGCGTTGATCAGCCAATATACGAGGGCGGAGAACGCGCTTGCAATCAGCAATATCAACAGGTCGCCGCAATAGAGTTTGAACACGTTTTTGGCGTTGACGACAACCTTGACGTCCACCTTGCCCCTGCCGTGGACGAGATATGCCTCAATCAGCGAGATGCCGCCCGAGAGTACCAGCCCGGTCGCGATCGCGACCGCCGTCAGCCAGTGCGACAGCGAGTATATCCAGGTGCAAAGCGCGATCATCGCGCCGGCAAGGATCGCGTCGACGAGCGAAATGAGCAGATATTTGAGTATCGAACGTCTCGCGATGTCGCGGCGTATCAGCCACTTGATCAGCAAAAAGCCCGCGATGAATCCCACCGCGACGAAGAAAGCCGCCACGACGACGAGCGCGATCATCGCGACCGTGAACGTCTCGATCGCAAACATCAGATCGTCCGCGTATTGTTCGGCGTTTTCGACAAAGGGCAAAATGCTGTTGTTGAGCGTGTCGGTCAGCCACTCGCTGTCGAAGATCGTCCCGACCGCGGTCAGCGGCTGCGACCAATCCAGCGATTTGACTGCGTCCAAAAGGCTCTCTTCGAGATGCTCGACGTCGATCACCGCAGACGAGAGGATGTCTTGTATTGACGCGACAAGGTCGGAAAGCGCGGTCTTTGCGCCCGGCAAAAAGACGGACAGACCTATAATCAGCCCCAGCGCGAGCGTGCCGAGCGGAGTGAAGAAATATTTGAGATTGACGAAATAGTTTTTGACTGCCTTCTTGACCATTGTCCGTGCCCGAGCGTTTTCACCATTATAACAGAACGAGCGGCGCAATGCAAGCAAAAGAAAAGGGACGGCTGCGCCGCCCCGTGTGTCCGAAATTCGGAAAGTTCATTGCAAGAACAGATGTTTTGTAATCAGCACCCAAATGCAGTCGATCCAGCCCACGATCAAGCCGAGGAAGGTGACGACGATGCAGATGACCAGCCTCACCGCGCCGCCCTTTTGGAAGAACGTGCTCCATCTGACGATGACTTCGACCACCCAGTTGACAATCGGGATGAGAAGAAGAATGATCTGCACGAGACGACTCTGTCTGTTGAACCAAGTTACGCCTTTGCCGCTGCTTTTTGCCATAATTTGCCTCCTTGTTGAAGTATTTTCTGTCTATATTATACCGCATAACCGCCGCGATAGCAACGAAAGCGATAAAATTTTAACGATTGCAGCGATGTTCCTCAATTGTGGAAGAACTCGCAAAAAGTCGAAACGTGTCGAGCGTTCGGCGCGTCCGCGTGCCGTCGAAGGGCGGCGCGTCGCCGCGCTTTTGAGGGCTTGCGGCGAAATGTACTGCCGGGGCGGTGCGTCCGTTGCCGCGCAGAAATCGCGCGATTTGCACTGCCGCTCGGCGCGCCGGCTTGCGCCGCGTCACTTCAAGTCGGCTGCCCTTATGAAGTCGATCGTCAGCTCTTCCTCGGAGCCGAGCAGTTCGACCGAAACCGCGACCTTGTAGCGGTAGAGGTACCCAAGATAGGTGACGGACTCGGTGTCTTTCTTCCATTCCTCGGTCAACAGCACTTTGACAAGGGAAGTGTTCGCGTCGAACTTCGCCTCTTCGTCGACGTCGTAGATCTCGTCCTCGGTCGCGTCTGTCGAGTTGCCGAAATATGCCTTGAAGGAGTAGGACGGCACGGTGTCGCGGACGCCGATCGGCACCCACGCGTCAAAGAGGACGTAGCCGCCCGGAGTATAGTAGGCGCCGCCGTCGTCGCCGAAGATCAGCGACGGCTGCTCGTCGCAGGCGTACGCAATGCCTTCGTACGCTTGCCAAATTATGCGCGGAGCGGCGTCTGCCGAGACGTGAACGTAGCCGCCTTGCTTCGCCGCAGTCTCGGGGATCGCCGTCGTCACCTCAAAGAGGAAGAGGTCGGGGACCTCGCCCGAAAAGTATTCGTATGCCGGTTCGAGCGGCGCGGTGAAGACCGTTTTGCCGTCCGCGGTCGCCGCGCTCGCGGTCACCGAGACGCCGTTGACCGTCATGCCAAGCGGCGTGCCGGCGGCGGACATCGCGTCCCACACTTTCTGCCCCTCGTCCGTCAGAGTCAAACTCAATTGCGCCTTTCCGTCCTCGAACGCCGACAGCGAAAATTTGCCGCCCTCGAGCGGAGCGCCGTCCACGGCGGCGGTGTAGAACATGTCGCCGGGGTTGCCGACAAGGTCGACGAAAGGGGCGCCCTTCGCCTTGTCGAGCGCGAGGGTGATGTACAGCGCGCTGATGCCTGCCGGGAAGGTGCAGACCGCGCCGCCTTTGCCGTCCGCATAGAACGGCTCCGGCGCAGCCGACGCGGGCGAAGCGATGGCATCGCACGAAGGCATGGACATGTAGTCGGTCGAGTAGACTCTCAAGGTGAAGGGCTCGGTCGCGGAAGTCTCGAGCTCCAACGACACGTTGCCGTCCGAAAGGGGATAGGACTTGCCGTTCGCCTCGACAAAGACGCCGTCCGCGCCGACGCCGGTGATATGCACGGCGCGCGGAGCGAGCGCGGGCTCGCCCTCAAAGGTCAAATCTCCGTCGTGTTGCATGGTGAACGAAAAGGTGTAGTTGCCGGCGAAATCCTTTTCGAGCGTGAGCTGTTTGCCGTAGACGAACACTTTGAGGCCGCCCGGCTCGTAGCCCGGCTCCAGGACGAGCGTGCCGTCGACGACGGCGCCCGAATCGAACAACAGCTTTTCGCCGTTCCAATTGACGGGAGCTTTGCCGCCCGAGGTCAAAACGAGCTGTTTGACATTTTCGGGCAGAGGAGCGACGGTGATGCCGAACACAAACGCGTCGCACGCGCCGAGCATCGCCGCGATGCAGACGACGATGAGAGCGACGACGAGCGCCGCGGCAAGACGCCGTTTCATCTCAGTTACCGCGCGCGTCGTCGACGATGTTGTCGATCGCGATGACGAGCGCGACCAAATAGGCGGCGTCGGCGTCATCTGCCGCTTCGAGCATGAAGTAGTCTTCGCCGAGGAAAGAAGCGAGGTTGAGCGCCTGCCGTGTGATCGCGCCCAAGACCTCCTCCCCGCGCTTGATCAGACAGTGCATGGAGAAAAAGCCGCCCTCGACCATGATCTCGCCTTGGTCGGTCGTCACAAAGAACTTTTGCTTGATCGACATGAACGGGCGCTTGATCGTCGCGATCTTGTTGCCGTCCGCATCGTAGATGTACGCCTTGTGCGCGAGCGGATTGAGCCAGCGGCAGCGCACGGTGTAGAGCACGTTGTCGTTCATGTCGCACACCCTCTTCTTTTTGGTGACGGTCATGATGTTGCCCTTGACCTTGAAAACGTCGTTGCCTTGGGCGTCCTTTACGGTGGAAGACCCACCGAGCGAAACGATCTTGTTCCTGACAAAAAGTTGCATGATTCCTCCCTGTATTGTTGTGTGCGTTTTTCGCAATGTCTTGCGGCACACACCTTATCGGTAATAATATAACACACAATGCGCAAGATGTCAATAGCGGCGAAAAATGTTCTACACATGTGTGGCAAAAGTAACAGTTATCGTAAAATTGGGTAGTCGGCGTCTGCACAAGAGAGCACGCCCGGCGGACAGATGTACGATAGCGGACATTTGTGGCGAAAATGTCGAAAAAAGTGCGCGCGCACCCCGTCAAATGTTTTGCAATCTCACGCGCGGATGTGTTATAATGCACGCGGTTTGAGGAAAATTGTGAAATAACCAAAGAGGTATTCAGTTTGAACGGACACTCCAAGATCAGTATCATCGGCGCGGGAAGCGTCGGCGCGACCGCGGCGTTCTCAATCGCCCAAAAGCACATCGCGCGCGAACTTGTCATCATCGACGTCAACAACGACAAAGCCGAAGGCGAGGCGATGGACATCAACCACGGGCTCATCACCATCGGCAGAATGAATATTCACAGCGGCAGCTATGCCGACATCAAGGACAGCGACATCATCGTCGTCGCCGCGGGACTGGGACGTAAGCCCGGCGAGACCCGCCTCGACCTCGCGTCCAAGAATATCGGCATCGCGAAGGACATCGCCGCCAACATCATGCAGCACTACAACGGCGGAGTCATCCTCGTCGTCTCAAACCCCGTCGACATCATGACCTACGTCATCCTCAAGGAGACCGGTCTGCCTGCCGGCAAGGTGTTCGGCAGCGGCACGGTGCTCGACTCGGCGCGCTTCCGCTATATGCTCGCCAAGCAGCTCAACGCCGACATCCGCAACATCCACGGCTTTATGGGCGGCGAACACGGCGAGAGCCAATTCGCGGTGTGGAGCTCCGTCCACGTCTCGGGCATGAAGCTGGACAGCTATTGCGCCAAGATGGGCGTCGCCATCGACAAGGACGCGCTCGTCGACGACATCATCGGGCTGGGCGCGCAGGTCATCAAGCGCAAGGGCGTGACCAACTTCGCGATTGCCGCGATCGTCGCCGAACTTTGCAACACGATCATGAGCGACAGCGGCAGCATCTTTAACGTCACGTCGCTGCTCGACGACTACTACGGCGTCAACAACGTCTGCGTCAGCGTGCCGTGCATCCTCGGCAAAGAGGGCGTCATCGACCACCTGCCGTACGATTTCAGCGCCGAAGAACTCACCAAGCTGCGCAAGTCCGCGGACGGGCTGCGCGATTTTATGGATCAACTCGGACTTTGACCGAAAAGGAGATAATCATGGACAAGAAAGAATTCGCACTCGCTAAACACCGCGAATGGGGCGGCAAGATTGAAGTCGTCTCGCGCGCACCCATCACCAACCGCGCCGAACTCGCGGTCGCATATACCCCCGGAGTCGCCGAGCCCTGCCTCGAGATCTCCAAGGACGTAGACCTCTCTTATGTCTACACCCGCAGGGCGAACCTCGTCGCGGTCGTCACCGACGGCACCGCCGTCCTCGGTCTCGGAGACATCGGACCCGAAGCCGGTATGCCCGTCATGGAGGGCAAATGCGCGCTGTTCAAGACTTTCGGCGGCGTGGACGCGTTCCCGCTGTGCGTGCGCTCCAAAGAGGTCGACGACATCGTCAAGACCGTCGCCCTCATTGCCGGCAGCTTCGGCGGCATCAACCTCGAAGATATCTCCGCACCGCGCTGCTTTGAGATCGAAAAGAGGCTCAAAGAGGTGTGCGACATCCCCGTCTTCCACGACGACCAGCACGGCACCGCCGTCGTCACGATGGCTGCGATGCTCAACGCGCTCAAACTCGTCGGCAAAAAGCTGTCCGACATCTCCGTCGTCGTCAACGGTTCGGGCGCAGCCGGCATTGCCATCACCAAACTCTTGATGAGCAAGGGGCTCAAAAACGTCGTCCTCTGCGACCGCAAGGGCGCGATCTACAAGGGCAGAGAGGGGCTCAACGACATCAAGAAAGAGATGGCGGAGATCTCCAACCTCGAAATGAAGAAGGGCAGCCTTGCCGACGTCGTCAAGGGCGCCGATGTGTTCATCGGCGTCTCCGCTCCCGGCAGCCTCACCCAAGATATGGTCAAGAGCATGGCAAAGGACGCGATCATCTTCGCAATGGCGAACCCCGTCCCCGAGATCATGCCCGACGAAGCGTTCGCCGCAGGCGCGAAGATCGTCGGCACCGGCCGCAGCGACTTCCCCAACCAGATCAACAACGTGCTTGCGTTCCCCGGCATCTTCCGCGGCGCGCTCGACGTCAGGGCGAAAGACATCAACGACGAGATGAAGATCGCGGCGGCGGAAGCCATCGCGGCGGTCATCCCCGACGACAAGCTGACCCAGGACAACATCATCCCCGATTCCTTCGATCCGCATGTGCGCGACGCGGTCGCGAACGCGGTCAAAGAGGCGGCGATCCGCACAGGAGTCGCCCGTATCTGAAAAAGACTGAGGAAATGCCGGCGGCGTTTTGCCGTCGGCATTTTTTTGTAAACGAAAACCCCGCGATAGTCGCGGGGTTCAGAGAAGGCTAAAGCCGATGAGGATGACATAAGGAAAAAAGTTGCTTTTTTTTCAGCGATATTGACAATAACGGCTTTTTTGAGATAATAATTGACAATAACGGCTTTTTTTTGATATAATATAATAAAAGCTAAAAGCGTGGTGAGGGTGATGGAAAAGAATTTGCAGCAAATGCAATTCAAAGACAGGCTTTGCCGAACATTGCTTCGCATCAATTGGTTGATTGCAATTGTTGCAATGTTGCCTGTTTTGTCAAAAATATTCCTAGGTGTGGCGGCT
>NHCFR05603__coassemble_606_pt1 | contig 23340 bp, 23 predicted proteins | sample NHCFR05603__metabat2_high_PE_018 | metagenome-assembled genome bin NHCFR05603 | reverse complement strand
CGTGGGAAGGGGTATTTTAGGGGAAAACCGAAAATAGCGAGTATGAGAAACGGCGACGATTGCATTTGCAATCATCGCCGTTGCGATTCGATGCGTCATTTTCGGGTTGCCCCTAAAAGCGAAGCCGTTAAACTCCCCTATCTATCGCCGTAATACCCGTGCGGCACACGTTCTTGACGCGCATTCCTTCGCGCGACTTGCAAAGGTCGGAGATTGCGGCGGCGAAGTTGTCTATCTTGCGGCTGGTGCCTGTGAGCTCCAAGATCATCGACTTGGACGTGATGTCGAGGATGAGCGCGCCGAATTCGTCGGCGAGCTGAACGATCGAGTTGTCGAATTGACCGGTCGTGACCACCTTGACAAGGATGAGTTCGCGGCACACGCTGTCCTCTTCTTTGAGGGCGGTGACGTTGATCGTCTCCTCAAGTTTGGACGTCTGTTTGATGATCTGATCGAGAGTATTCTCGTCACCTCTCGCGGTGATCGTGATGCGCGAGATCTTGGGGTCGTCCGTCGTCGCGACCGAGAGAGAATCGATGTTGAAGCCTCTCCTGCCGAACAGACTGCTGACCCTTGAGAGCACGCCCGAATTGTTGTAAACCACTACCGATACGATATGTTTCATAATCCACCTACTCGAGTTGTTTACAACCATTATACACGCTCGCGCGAAGATTGGCAAGAATTTTGGCAATCAACTTGTCGCAATATAAAATATGCGGCGGAAAATTCCGCCGTATATCGGGATGATTTGCTTCAATCAATAAAATCGATCGGCGTGACCTCTGTTTGATCGATGTATGCGTATGTCGCCGCGCCGAATTCTATTTTGCCTCCGTCGCCGATGCGCGCGGACGCCTCGCCGCTCACTGCCTTGTGACCGTATGCATAATAGAGCCTCAAGATTTCTTCGGTATAGACATAGCCGCCGAAAACGATCGTTGCGGATTCATACTTCTTACCGCCGTCATTTGACGGCAAGTCGACATACATGCCGACCGGGACATACCCGTTGTCGAACAATACCGCACCCTCTTCGTCTCCTTGCATTCGGAAGGTATCGACGCCTTCGGCATGACGGAACGCCGCCTCGCCGAATTCGTACTCCGCCTTTCCGTAAACGGCGCCGTTAGCGACCGAATACAGCACGGTATCCGTGAGGCGATAGCCGGGCATTTTGCTCCAATGCGCCCAAATCTGCACCGTCCATCTCGTGTACTTTTCTTCGACAATCTCGCCGTCGGTCGACATCACGCAATACATCTCGAGCCCGTCGTCATATTCTATCATATCGACAAACAGCGCGTCGGACTGCGCAAGCCTGTCTATCACTTCGTCCGACAGGTCGGCGACGACTTGTTCGTCTACGCCGAGCGAGACCAGCTCCGCCTTCACCACGTCTCTTCCCGAGGCGTCACCGCCCGAGGTCGCGACTTTTGCGGACAGATCGAACAAACTTTGCGGATCGTAAAAATCGGATCGTCCCTCGCCGACGGAACATGCGGCAAAAACCGCCGTCATGCACATCAACGCAACTGCGATTGCCGCAATCAAAGCCTTTGTCTTCATAAGCACCTCCACAGCTCAACCATATACTAACACAATATTATAAATTTGTCAATACCACTTTTTCGAAGAAAACCGCAAGACGACACGGGCACAAATTTTCGTGCCCGTGTCGGTTATACACACTTCTTTGCGCATGCCGCTCTCAAAAGTATTTGTCCAAAAGCCGCCTCAATTCGTCCTTTTCATCGAGCGGACGGACGGCGCGTTTACGCGCCTTTTTCTCCTCGACCGCGCGTCGCAGGTCTTCGCCGATCTCCTTCATCCTGTCGTCGTCGAGCGGCTCTATGCCGGTATAGGGCAAGAACTCGTCGACCGCGCTCTCCCTCTCCTCTTCGGGCGCAAGGTCGATCGGCTCGGGGGCGGCTTCGTCCTCTTGCGGCAAGTTCTTGGCAAGCACGACCACGCCGTCGCACTTGTCCTCGTACATCGTGCCGCTCTCGCAGCCGAGATACACTTTTTTGCCCTGTCTTCGCAGCGCATTGAGCAGCGGCAGGCAGTCCACTTCCGCCGCGACCAAAAAGATCGCGTCGACAGGTTCCAGACACGCGACCGCGACCGCGTCGATGACTTGGCGAATGTCTATCCTCGTCTTTTTGCGGTTGTGGAGCGGCAGCGACACCTCGGCGCCGTACTCCTTGATGAAGGCGTTGAGCGCGCCGTTCCTCTTGGCGTTGTAGCCGTAAAATTTGACTTGACAAAAGCGCGCGCCGAGCGTCCGCTCGGCGTCGTAGAGCGCGTCGGCGTTGACCTTGGCCGCGCCCAGATCGATCAATGCGGCACAGTTCATAACTCTCCGTGGCAAAACTCGTCTGTGCACCGCGCCGCGCGGTCAATGTTACCGCCCCGACGTTTCTCGCTTGTAAAAAAACAGATATTGCTGGGCGATGCCGGCGTACCTGCCGTACATCTCGCACAACTTTTTGCGCATTTGAGCGTTGGTCGCGTCGCCGCCGACGATGTCGGAATAGACCTTGCGTATCCATGTGTCGACCGGAAAGACGTCGTACTTGCGGAACGCGAACAGCAATATGCAATCCGCGACCTTTGGACCCACGCCTTTGAGGCGGCACAGATACCTGTTCGCCTCGTCGGACGGCATGCCGAACACCCCGTCCAGATCGAAACCGTCCGCGATCCGGCGCGCGGTGTCGGCGAGATATTCCGCGCGATATCCTGCGCCGAGCGACGCATAAAACGCCTCGTCCTTCGCCGCCATCGCCTCGGGCGACGGGAACGCATATCTGCCCTCGCCGATCTCTTCTCCGAGCCGCTCGCAGATCCTGTTCAAAATGCCCTTGATCCGCGGTATGTGATTGTTGGCGGAGACGATGAAGCTCATCAGCGTCTCAAACGGCTGTTGGCGCAAAATGCGGATCCCTCTGCCGTATTCGACCGCCTCGCGCATAAACGGCTTGTCTTGCAGTTCTCCGCGGATCGCGCTGTAATCGGCGCCAAGGTCGAAGTAGTCGGCGAAATAGTCGGGATCGTCCGAAGAGATGACCGCGCGCGACTCGTCTTGGGTCACGCGGCACAGCTTGTCGCCCGAGATCACGGTGTAGCCGCCCTCTTCGGGGAAGTAGCGGAACACCTGTCCGCAGTCGAGGATGCGCCTGATGTCAAAGTCTTCTCTCGATACGATGATATCACTTTTCATATCGTCTTTCTCCGCCTGTTTTGCCGAAATCAAACGAATTATAGCACAGATTTGCGACAAAATCAATGCGAAAGCATTCTAAAACCATTTTCTTGTTGAAAATGCGCGCGCGTTATGATATCATAGTAGAGGCAAATACTTCGGGCCACACAAGGAGAGAATTATGAAAAACTTCGCCAAACTATCCGTTTACAACGTCAATTCGCTCAAACGCAGCGCGGCGGGCTTCCCGCTGGACAAGGACGGCAAGTCCACCGCCGTCTGTCTTGACGGCAAATGGAAGTTCAAATTCGTGCCGTCCATCGACCGCATCCCCCAAGGATATGAAGCTGACGGCGTCGCCCCTGTCGGCTTTGACGAGATCGACGTCCCGTCCGAATGGCAGATCAAGGGCTTTGACACCCCCATCTACACCAACTACATGTACCCCTACGCGCTCGCGCAGTTCAACCTGCTCGCAGTGCCAAAGGTCAAGGAGCGCAAGACGAGCGCCGGTTGCTATGTCACCGAGTTCGAATTCGACGGCGCCGACCGCGACGTCTTCCTGCGCTTCGACGGCATAAATTGCTGCGGCGACATCTATGTCAACGGCAAGTTCGTCGGCTACTCCGAGGACACGTTCAGCCCTCAGGAATACGACATCACCTCCGTCGTCCGCAAAGGCTCCAACAAGCTGGCGGTCACCGTCTATCGCTATTGCACCGGCAGCTATCTCGAAGATCAGGACATGTGGCGCCTTTCGGGCATCTTCCGCAGCGTTTGGCTGATCGCGAAACCGCACACCGAGGTCATCGACTGCTTCTCGCTGTCGACGCTCAAAAACGACTACAAAGACGCCGATTTCGAGACCACCGTCACCCTCGCGTCGCGCAAAGACGAAGGCGCTTCATACGAGGTCAGGCTGACGTTGAGCGACGGCGACAAGGTCGTCGCCGAGCTGTCCGAGAACGTCGGCAAGCTCGCGGTCGGCAACAAGGACGTCAAATTGACCGCCGCGCTCAAAGACGTCAAGCTGTGGTCGGACGAATATCCCAACCTCTACCGCGTGCGTATAATTTTGCTTGCGGACGGCAAAGAGGTCGACAGACGCGAATACGACTTCGGCTTCCGCGAAGTGCGCATCCAAGGCATGAAGGACGGCAGAGGTCCGTTCATCTTGCTCAACGGCAGACCGATCAAGATCTACGGCGTCAACCGCCACGAGTTCCACCCCTACCACGGGCACGCGGTGCCGCACGAGCTGATCGAGAAAGATCTGCTGCTGTGCAAAGCCAACAACATCACCGCGATCCGCAACTCGCACTACCCCAATTGCGACGCATTCTATGAGATGTGCGACCGCATCGGCATCTTGGTCATGGCGGAGACAAATCTCGAGAGCCACGGGCTGGCGGCGTTCTTGCCGGCAAGCAGCAAAAAGTGGGTCGACCAATGCGTCTACCGTGCGATGAACATGGTTGAACGACTCAAAAACCACCCCTGCATAATCAGCTGGTCGCTGGGCAACGAGGCGGGCTTCGGCAAAGACTTTTTCGTAATGCGCGAGGCGGTCCTTGCGCGCGACACTTCGCGCTTCATCCACTACGAACCTGACCAATCGGGCAAGGTCGGCGACGTGCTGAGCGAGATGTACTCCCACGTCGAAAAGATGCCGGTCATCGGCGAAAACAAACCGATGCGCCACTGCCTTGCGCTCTGGTCGCCGCTCGGCAGCAAATACACGCCCGACATGTACCGCGACCTGCCCTTCATACAATGCGAATATGCGCATTGCATGGGCAACGCTCTCGGCGACTTCTCCGACTATTGGGACATGTTCCGCAAATACGACCGCCTCGCCGGCGGCTTCATCTGGGACTTCGCCGACCAGGCGATCCACCGCGAGATCGACGGCAAGGACGCGTGGCTGTACGGCGGCGACTTCGGCGACAAGCCAAATGCAGGCAGGTTTGCGTTCAACGGCATCGTCCGCGGCGACCGCTCCCCCAACCCTGCGCTTTATGAAGTCAAGTATCAATACGCGAAGGCGGGCTTTGAGTATGAAGACGGCAAATTGACCGTCACCAACCGGCACAACTTCACCGACCTCGACGAGTATGAGACGGTCGTCTCCTATGTCGCCGAAGGTGAGGAATTGGCAAGCAAGACGAGCGTCGTCAAGTGCGCTCCCGGCGAGAAGGCGCAAGTGCCGCTCCCCGAAAAGTGCGATTTCCCGGAGGGGAAAGAGGTCGTCCTCAACGTCCGCCTGCTGACGACAAAGGACATGCCCTACGCCAAGGCGGGGCACGTCGCAGCGACGGGTCAATTCGTCGTCAAGCCGTTCGATTTTTCGGCGCCCGTGTTTACAAAAGGCGTTCAATGCACCTCGGTCAGCGGCGGCTGGACGATCACTGCGGGCGACGTCTCCTATTCGCTCGGCAGCAACGGCTACATCACCTCGGCGGTCGCCGGCGGCAAAGAATTGCTCTCCGCGCCGATACGCCCCAACTTCGCTCGCGCGACGATCGACAACGACGCTCTGCCCCAAGTGCCGAGCATCATCTCCACGCTTTTCATGGGCAAAGACAAGGGCATCCGCGCTCAAAAGAGACTGCGCGCAAAGAGCGTCAACGTCTTTGAGAACGACGGCGTCGTCACCGCGGAGATCTGCTGGTCGATGCCGCACACCAAACATCTCAAGACCACCTACACCTTCTCGGGTGACGGCTCCGTCCGCCTCGCGATGTCGCTGAACGTCAAGTGCAGCATGGAACGCTACGGCTTCACCTTCCGTCTCGCCGAGGGCATCGACGGCGTGTCGCTGTACGGCAAAGGTCCGCACGAGAATTATTGCGACCGCGCGACGGGTGCGGAACTCGGCGTTTGGTCGGGCAAGGCGGAAGAGATGATCCACGACTATCTCTACCCCCAAGAGAACGGCAACCACACCGGCGTGAGATACGCCTCGATCGGCGGCAAAGAGGGAGTGACGCTCCGCGCGGTCGGCAAGCCGTTCGAGATGACCGTCCACCCCTACACCTATGAGATGTTGCAAAACGCACAGCATCTGCACGAACTCGGAAGAGAAAACGCGCTCACCGTCTGCGTGGACGGCAAACAGCGCGGCGTCGGCGGCGACACCCCGGCGATGGCGTGCACAAAGCCGCAATACGACATCTTGCCCGGCAAGATCCACACGTTGGACTTCACTCTCAAATTCAACGCCTGACGCGACAAAATGCAATCGCCGCTCCGATTGGAGCGGCGATATTTTTTGCTTTGAGCATAAAAAAGGAGCGGATGACCGCTCCTCGATTTGTTTGCGTGAACTTACTCCGCCTTTGCGTAAACGCTCACTTGCTTCTTGTCCTTGCCCTTGCGCTCGAACCTGACGACGCCGTCGATCAGCGCATAGAGAGTGTCGTCACCGCCCTTGCCGACGTTGTTGCCGTCGTGGAACTTGGTGCCTCTCTGTCTGACAAGGATGCTGCCTGCGGTGACAAATTGACCGTCCGACCTCTTGACGCCGAGACGCTTCGCCTCGGAGTCTCTGCCGTTACGGGTGGAGCCGCCGCCTTTCTTGTGCGCGAAAAGCTGTATATTGATGAACATCTTATTTTACCTCCAATTCGATGAAGTCCGAATAGCCTTGGTTGAGATCCGCGACCCCCAAGAGCATTGTCTCGAGGACGATGTCGCAGTCGTGACGGACCTTTTCGTCAAGGTCGTCGGGGAGTGCCATTTTGAGGTATCCCCTCTCGTCCGTGCGGTAGTCGAGCTTGACCCCGACCACTTGAAGCAACCCGAGCGCCGCCGTCTGGACAATCGACGAGAGCGCCGCGCAGACGATGTCTTCGCCCTGCTCTCCGTACCCGGTGTGACCTGTGCACTCGACCGAAACTATTCTGTTGTTGCGTCTTGTGACGGCAACGTGTGTCATTATGCCTTGATCTCGGCGATCTTGAGCGCGGTGTACGGCTGTCTGTGGCCCTGACGCTTGCGCTCGTTCTTCTTCGCCTTGTACTTGAAGACGATGATCTTCTTCGCCTTGTCCTGCGCGACGACTTCGGCGACAACGCTCGCCTTGGCTGCGTCTGCGCCAATGACCACGTTGCCCTCATCGCACAGCATGACGACGGGAAGTTCGACCTTGTCTCCGACGTTCGCGTCAAGCTTTTCGACCTTCACGATCTGGTCCTTTTCGACCTTGTACTGCTTGCCGCCGCTGGTAACGATTGCGTACATTGATTTACCTCCTCTTTCCAGTCTCGCTGACTCGGGTGTTGCGAAGCAAACTTGAGACCCTTCTCATGCGGCTCGACGTATATATTAGCATAACGCGCGCGACGTGTCAAACAAAAAATGCACTTTGTTCGCAAAAACGCATTTTTCATTTAAGTTTCGTGTAATTTTTGTCAAGAGATGCGCGCAGACTTTTTTGCGATATTTACGAACATATGCCTCGTGATCGCCTCGTTTGACCTCGCATATTCGGTTTGCAACGCAAACGGAACAGGCAAAGCGTCGGCTGTCGTCACGGATGAAAATGCTTATACACCGCCTGCGCCGCCGGCAAGTTCATCCCTTTGACCGCGGCGAGCTGTTCGACGCTCGCGCTCTTGATCGCGGCGACCGTGCCGAAATGCTTGTAGAGTGCTTTGACCCTGCCCTCGCCCACGCCGGGGACGGACAGCAATTCGCTGACGGTCTGCGACTTTTTGCGCAGCTGACGGTGGAACGTGATTGCAAAACGGTGCGCCTCGTCGCGTATGCGCTGCAAAAGTTTGAGCGCATAGCTGTTTCGCGGCAAAATGACCGGCTCGCTTTGCCCGGGCAAAAACACCTCTTCTTCCCGCTTGGCGAGGCTGATGAATGGGATGTCCGTGACGCCGAGCGCGGTCACGATCTCCATGACCGAAGACAGCTGTCCCTTGCCTCCGTCGATGACGATGAGGTCGGGACGCGCGCCGAGGCTGTCATCCTCGCTGCCCTCTTTGAGCTCGGTCAGCCGCCTTGTCAGCGTCTCCTGCAAAGAGGCGAAATCGTCGTTGCCCTCGACGGTCTTGATGCGGAATTTGCGATATGCCGCCTTGTCGGGTTCGCCGTTGGTGAACACGACCATCGACGCGACCTTGTTCGTGCCGCTGATGTGTGAGATGTCATAGCACTCCATGCGCGCCGGCATGCGTTCGAGATGCAGATATTCCGCCAATTGCATCACCGCGCCAATCGTCATGTTGTCCTGCCTCTCCTTGATTGAAAGCGACTTTTCGAGATAGTCGCGCGCGTTGGACGACGCCATGTCGCACAGCTGCCGCCTCACTCCCTGGCGAGGGGTGATGACGTTGATCTTTTTGCCGAATTTTTCGGACAGATATTGTTGCAAGACGTCCGCGTCCTCGATGTCAACGGACAACACCGCCTCGTCGGGCGCGAGTACGTCGCCGTCATAAAAGCGCATCACAAAATTGGACAAAGTGATCGCGTCGCTCAAGCCGTAATCGTTGACGACGAATTTGTCGCCGCCGACCACCTTGCCTGCGCGGACAAACAGCAGCGCGACGACGGTATTGAGCCCGTTGCTCTCAATCGCGAACACGTCGAGGTCGAAATCTTTGGGAAGCGCGCCGACCTGCCTGCGGACGAGCTTGTCGAGCACCTGCAATTTTTGCCTGTAATTGAGCGCAAGCTCATACTCTTCCCTCTCCGCCGCCTCGTTCATCTTGTCGGTCAGCAGCTTGGCGACCGACTTGTCGTTGCCGGACAAAAAGGCTATCACCTCTTTGATGATGGCGCCGTACTCCTCTTTGGTTATCTTGCCGGCGCAGGGTGCGTAGCAGCGCTTGATGTGATAGTTGAGGCACGGACGATGTCCCGCCGGGACGCGCTTCATGTCCAGCTTGCAGTCTCGCAGACAAAACGCGCTGTTGATGAGGTCGGTGATCTCCTTCGCCGTGATGCCGATCATGTACGGACCGAAATATTTGGACCCGTCGCTCTTCAGCTTGCGCACGACCTCGACGCGCGGAAAGTCCGCCTTGACGTCAATCTTGACAAAGGGATAGCTCTTGTCGTCTTTGAGCAAAATGTTGTAGGGCGGCTTGTGCTTTTTGATGAGATTGTTCTCGAGCACGAGCGCCTCGACTTCGCTCCGCGTGATGATGTATTTGATGTCGTCGACTTTGGCGACAAGTTTGAGCACCTTTTCGGTGCGGTTTGCCTTGTTGCCGAAATATTGATGCACGCGCTTGAACAGATCTTTCGCCTTGCCGACGTACAAGATCTGTCCGCTCGCTCCGTACATGATGTAGACGCCGCTGCTGTGCGGCAAATCTTTGAGTATCGACGCTATGTCCATACCGAAATGATACCACAATCGCGCGCGTTTTGCAAGCGCAAGCTATCTGCGCCGCAACCGCCTCGCCCCGGTCAGCATCACCTCTGAAACGTACGGATCGACGATTGTGTAGAGCGTCAGCCGACCCGCTCTTCTCGACGCGACGATGCCTGCGTCCTTGAGCAGGCGCAATTGATGGGACACCGTGCTTTGCTCGCTCGCCAGAAAAAAGCAAAGATCGGCGACGCAGAGATCTTTCATCGACAGCGCGGACAAGATCTTGAGCCTCGTCTCGTCCGAAAACACCGCAAAAAATCTCGCTATGCCGCCAAGCGAGCGGCTCGGCGGCATGCTCTCCAAAATGTTGCGCTCCTGACGCTCATCCACCGTCAAACAGCCTCTGTACATAGTCATAGCAAACTCCTTGCGCGCGGACCGAATTGCATAACCGCGTCCGCATACGCGTCGTCATATGAGCATATTATATAGCGACCGATGCGGCGCAAAGTGGCGCGTTGAGTCGAAATTTAGCTTTTTTCGGAGGACAAGATGAACTCAAACTTTTTGCTGTTGCTGCTGCTCGCGATGAACAACAACGGCGGCGGTCAGACCAACTCGTGCGATCCGCTGTCTCTGATCTTCTGCTGCCTGTCGTTCGCCAACTGTCTCGGCTGCCGCGCCGCCGACATAGGTCAAAGCGTTTGTCCGGGGCAAAACAATTGACAAAAGGACGCACCGAAAGGCGCGTCCCTTTTTTAGGCGTACCATCCGCACGGATTCATCCAATAGGGGTACGTCCACATACAATTGCAGGCGCGAGTCGAAGCGTTGCAGCACGGCGGACTGTCGCACGGCAACATATATCCGTATTGACTGTACAAGTACACCACCTCACCTCCTCGTTGAAATCGATGATGTAACCCACGCCCCGTTATCATGATATGCACGCAAATACGGATGCGTTCACCACACAAAATGCGGCGGAGTGGCAAACTCCGCCGCGCGATTAGTATCAATTATTTTCAATTAGTATTAATTATTTTATAGACAATAGTACCGCCGTCACAACAATATACACAGCACTCCGCCCCTGCCTTCGTTGACGATGCGCGTCACTGTCTTGCGCAGCTTCGCTCTCGCCTCTTCGGGCATCGACGACAGCTTGCCGGTCAAGCCGTCGCGCGCAAGCACGTTGAGCGACTTGCCGAGCATGTTGGTCTGCCATATCCCCTCGGTGTCGTCCCCGAACGTGTCCAGCCAATCCTTGACCATATCCTCATCCTGCGCCTCGGTGCCGAGAATGGGATTGACCTCTGTCTCGACGTCGACTTTGAGAATGTGGTATGACGGCGCGCTCGCCCTCATCTTTATGCCGAATCGCGAGCCCTTGTGGACGATCTCGGGACGCTCAAACTCCATATCTTCGAGTTCGGGCGCGGTCACACCGTAGCCGTAGTTGTCCGCGTCCTCGATCGCCGCGGCGAGCTTGTCGTAACGGCGCTTCGCCTCGCTCATCTCGCGGATTGCACCGACCAGCTTAAATTCGTCGCCTATGTCCACCCCGCATTGACGCGACAGCACGCGATAGAACAAGTCCTTTTTGGGGCACACGTCGAGCACTATCCTTCCCTTTGCGTAGTCCGCTTCAATGCCCGACAGCTTTTCGATGTCGCCGCTGTCGTCGAACATGGACGAAAAGACGCTGTAATCTGCCATCACGTTCGCCTTTGCCGCATATCCTGCGACGCGCGCCGTGATGTCGGCGATGATCGGATCGTCCGCAGGCAGCGCCCTCAGCCAATCGGGCAGTTTCGCTCCGACCGACTCTATCGGGAACGCTCCGAGCACGCATTCTATGATTGCGACAAGCGCGTCTCTGTCCATATGCGCGACGTTTTGAATAACTACGGGGACGTTGTAGACGCCGCGCATCGCCTCGGCGAGCTTTTTGGTCTCGGCGTCACGTTCGTGCCGCGTGTTGAGCACGATGACGTACGGCTTGCCTATCGCGGCGAGTTCCGCCGCCACGCGGCGTTCGGCGTCGACGTATTCGGCGCGCGGCGCTTCGGTGACGCTGCCATCGCTGGTCACCAAAATTCCGATCGTCGAGTGGTCGCGGATCACCTTGCGCGTGCCCGTCTCCGCCGCCTCGTCGAACGGCATCTTTTCTTCGCTCCACGGCGTATCGACCATCCTTGTCTTGCCGTCGCCGTCCGCCGTCGCCGCCGACGGAATCATATATCCGACGCAATCGATCAGTCTGACGTTCGCCTTTTTGCCGTCGCCGAGATCGATTGTCTCGCCGCCGTCGGGCACAAACTTGGGCTGCGTGGTCATCACAGCCTTGCCGTCCGCCGACTGCGGCAGCTCGTCCGTGACGCGCTTGCGGCGGTGTTTGTCCTCGATACCGTCGAGCAATGCAAGCTCGGCAAACTTTTTGATGAAGGTCGACTTGCCCGTCCTCACGGGCCCGACCACTCCTATATAGATGTCGCCGCCCGTCCTCTCGGCGATGTCCTTGTATAAATCGAATTGCTGCATGGTTACCTCCGGGGCTTTGTTCGATATATGATATTCGCCGCCGCAGCGAATATGCCGAAGCGGTCGGATATTTCGGCGACAAAAAACGGCTCCGCCTTCGCGAAGCCGCCGTTTTGCCGCTCGGATTCAGCCCTTGAGCCCGTTCTCCTGCCGCGCCATATTCTCTACGACGACGTCGTAAATGTCGCCGAGATCGGAACAATATTCCAGCACCCTCCACGGCGTGTCCGTGTGGTAGTGGATTTTGATCAACTCGTCGTCGCCGACGACAAGCAGGCAATCGCCCTTGATGTGCGTCTCGATGTACGCCTTGATCTCGTCGGCGTCGAGTTCCTCTCCGTCGATGAGCAATTGTGTGTCAAAAGTGTATTCTGTCATTTCTCTCTCCGCAGTTGAGCCCCGCCGAGCCCGGAAACGGACTCGGCGAGGCGATGTTTTGTCACAGATTTACGCCGTTGTCTTTGCCCGCCTCGAGACTGTGTTCGTATCTCTTGACGCTGCTTTCGATGTCCTTGTTGGACGCGGCGTTGCCGTATTTGTCGATGTCGACGACGCAGCGCTGTTCGTGGTGCAGGCTGAGCGCGCCGTTGAGGCAGCCGCCCTCGCACGCCATGCCCTCGAAGAAGTTCTCCGCCGCTCTGCCCAATTTGAGTTTGAGCAAATTGATCTTGCACTCTTCGAGACCGCTCATCGAGATGGGTTTGAGATTGTCTACGCCCATCGACTTCGCGACGTTGACGACGCCCTGTGTTATGCCGCCCGACTTGGCGAAGATGCGGCCGTAATAGGACGCCTCGTCGATCGGGCAATCCTCGAGCGATTGAAGATCGATATCGCGCGCGTCGAAGAATGCCTGCAGCTCCTCGAACGACAGCACGCAGTCGATGCCTCCCTTTGTCTTGGGCATGCGATACTCGAGTTTCTTGCTGGTGCAAGGTCCGATGAAGATACACTTCGCTGTCGGATCCTCGCGCTTGATGATGAACGCCGTTTCGACCATCGGCGAGACGGACGACGAGATGTACTTGGTCAATTCGGGGAAGTTCTTCTCAATGAACATCACGAACGACGGACAGCAGGAGGTGGTCAAAATACCCCTCTCCTTGAACTCCTTTGCCTCATGCCAAAGGGTGACGTCCGCGCCCATTGCCGCCTCGGCAATGTCATAAAAGCCGAGCATCTTCAATCCGCTCGCAACCTTGGGGAGCGGCACGCCGGTGAATTGGCTCGCGATGGACGGAGCGACGATTGCGTAGACGTGATACTTGGTGTTGTTCTCGGACTTCTTCATGATGTCGAGCGCGTCCATGATGAACGACTTGTCGACGATTGCGCCGAACGGGCATTGATAGACGCATGCGCCGCAGGAAACGCACTTCTCGTTGTCGATGACCGCCTTTTTATTCTCGTCCATCTTGATTGCGCCCACCTTGCAGCTGCGGACGCACGGCCTGCGCTGTTCGATGATCGCGCTGTACGGGCAAGCCTTCGCGCATCTGCCGCACTCGACGCATTTCTCCTTGTCGATGACCGGCTTGTTGTTGACGATCGTAATTGCGTTCTTGGGGCAGGCGCGCTGACACTTGTGAACGATGCAGCCGCGGCACGCCGGCGTGATATACATACCCTCGATCGGGCATGCGTCGCACGCCGCGTCGATGACCTCGACGCTGTTGGGATTGCTCTTGTCGCCGCCGAGCGCCATCTTGATGCGCTCTTGGACGATCGCGCGCTCCTTGTAGATGCAGCAGCGCATCGTCGGCTTGGGTCCCGGCGAAATTAGTTTGGGGATGTCGAGGTAGATGTTGCTCATGTCCCCTTTGTCCGCCGCCTTGATGACCTCGCGGAGCACGTCGTATTTTAGCTCTTGAACTCTCGTATCGAAAATCTTCATTGTTTTGCGACCTCTTTTTCTATGATGCGGCGGTCCTTGAGATCTTTGAGCAGGACCTCGCCGTTTTCGATGATGATGTAGCTGTGAGCGGTGCCCTCTTTCGGCAGAGACACCGAACCGGGATTGGCGATGACCATCCCGTCCTTTTTGAATGCAAACCCCGTATGGAAGTGTCCGTACAACAGCACGTCGCCGGCGTTCTTGGGCAGCGAGTCCTTGTTGAACACATGCCCGTGCGTGAGCGTCATTTTGACGCCGTCGGCATAGATCTGCGCGATGTCGACAAACTCGAACGGCGCGACCATCGCGTCGACTTCGCTGTCGCAATTGCCCTTGACGACGATCAGCCTGTCCTTGACCGTATCGAGCATCTTCGCGACCTCGAGCGGCGCGTACTCGTCGGGCAGCGGATTGCGCGGTCCGTGATAGAACACGTCGCCGAGCAGCGCGATCTGGTCGGCCTTTTCCTCTTCGGCGACCTGCAACAGACGGCGCGTCCAAAACGCCGAGCCGTGGATGTCGGACGCGACGAGCAGCCTCATTTCTTCTCCTCCGCGAGCTTTGCGGTGCAAGCCAACTTGACGCTGGCGATCAAGATCTCGATCGCCGCCGGCAGATCGTCGGCATTGGTGAATGTCGGCGCGATACGCAGATTGCGGTCGGCGTCGTCCCTGCCGTACGGATAGGTAGCGCCTGCGCCTGTCAGCGTCAGCCCCGCCGCCTTGCAGAGCTTCGCGACTTCGCGCGCGCAGCCGTCAAGCACGTCGAGACTGATGAAGTAGCCGCCCTTGGGATCCGTCCACTTTGCGATGTCGCAGTCGTCGCCGAAGCTGCGCTCGAGTGCGTCGACGATCGCCCTGAACTTGGGCGCGATGATAGCGCGCTGTTTGTCCATGATCTCGGCGATGTGCTCGGGGGACTTGAGATAGACAAAATGCCTGTATTGATTGACCTTGTCGTAGCCGATCGTCTGGAATGTGATGTGCGAAAGCGCCTCTTTGAGATTTGCCTCGCTCATGCCCATACACGCGACGCCGCCGCCGGCAAAAGTGATCTTGGACGTCGAAGAGAACTCGAACAGGCGGTCTTCGGTGCCCGCCTTCTTCGCATATGCCATGATGTTGGCGAGCTTGCCCGGAGTGTCGGTCAGCTCGTGCACGCAGTACGCGTTGTCCCAGAAGATGCGGAAGTCCTTGGCGGCGACGGGCATCGTCGCAAGCCTTTCGACGACGCGGTCGGAATAGATCTCTCCGGTCGGGTTGGAATACTTGGGCACACACCAAATGCCCTTGATCGACGGGTCGTTCGCGACATAGTTCTCGACCAAGTCCATGTTGGGACCCTCGCCGGTCAACGGCACATTGATCATCTCGATGCCGAAGTGCTCGGTGATCGCGAAATGGCGATCATACCCCGGAACGGGACAGATGAACTTGATCTTGGACTTGCCCCACGGCTCGCAGCCGCCGAAGCCGAACTGCATGCCCCTCTGGATGGTGTCGTACATCAAATTGAGCGAGCTGTTGCCGCCGACAAAGACCTCGGAGGGATCGAGACCGAGGATCTCGGCGAACAACTTGCGCATCTCGGGGACGCCCTCGAGACCGCCGTAGTTGAAGACGGACTTGGGGAATTCTTCCGGACGCGGCTCTTCGAGCATGCCGAACGCGATCTGAGCCTGCTCAAAGCAGGGCTTGCCGCGCGCGATGTCGACCTTGTAGCCCTTGGCGGCAACTTCTTCGTACTCTTTGAGATGAGTCTCGTGCAGCGCCTCAAGCTGTTCTTTGGTGAGTTCTGCGTACTTCATATTTTATCTCCTGACAAAACTTTTATCTGTGATTTTGCGTGTCCGTGTCGATGTTCGCTATTCTGCGAAGTCGTCGCGGCGGTTGCGGAACACCAATCTTATCGGCGTGCCGCGGAACTCGAACGCCTTGCGGAGCGAGTTCTCCAAATATCTGCGATAGCTGAAATGCACCAGCTTTTCGTCATTGACGAAGAAGACGAACGTCGGCGGACATATGTCGCTTTGCGTCGCGTACAGCACCTTGAGTCTTCTGCCGTTGTCAGACGGCGGCTCGACCGCGAGAATCGCGTCGCGAACGACGTCGTTGAGCACGGACGTGGTGACGCGGCGGCTCGCCTGTTCGTAGACGTTGCGCGCCTCGGCGAGCAGCTTCTCCACCCTCTGTCCGGTCATCGCCGACACGTAGACGGCGACGAAATAGTCCATGAATTTGAGCTGCGCCGCCAGCTGTTTGGTCATGATCGCGGAGGTGTGGGTGTCCTTTTCGACCGCGTCCCACTTGTTCATCACGATGACGGACGGCTTGCCCTGCTCGTGGACGTAGCCGCAGATCTTGACATCCGGTCACGCCGTCCGCGCTGTCGATGACGACGAAGACCACGTCCGCGCGCCTGACTGCGGCGAGCGCGCGCAACACGCTGTATTGCTCCACGCCCCTGTCCACGCTCGACTTCTTGCGAATGCCTGCGGTATCGATGAGATTGTATCTGACCCCGTCCCTCTCGAACGGAGTGTCGATTGCGTCGCGCGTCGTGCCGGCGATGTTGCTGACAATCACGCGGTCGTACCCCAAGATCTTGTTGGTCAAAGAGGACTTGCCGGCGTTCGGCTTGCCGACGATCGCGATGTCGAGCACATCGTCCTCCCCCTCGCCGTCGCACTCCGGAAGATGCTCGGCCACAGCGTCGAGCAAATCTCCCAGCCCCATGCCTTGGACGGCGGAAACGGCAAACGGCTCGCCTATGCCCAGCTCGTAAAAATCATAAGTCTTGTCGACCTCGTTGTTGTCCAGCTTGTTGACGGCGAGCACGATGGGCTTGCCGCTGCGGCGCAAAAACGACGCGACTTCGCGGTCGTTGGAGGTCACGCCCGCCCTGCCGTCGACGACGAACAATATGCAGTCTGCGATGTCGACCGCGACCTTTGCCTGCTCGCGGATATGCGAAAGCATCTCGTCGTCGCTGCGCACATCGAGACCTCCGGTGTCAATCAGAGTGAACGCCTTGCCGCACCAATCGGTATCGCAATAGAGCCTGTCGCGGGTCACGCCCTCCACGTCCTCGACGATGGAGACGCGCTTGCCTACAAGCTTGTTGAACAGCGTCGACTTGCCCACATTGGGTCTGCCGACGACGGCGACGAGCGGTCTTGCGTTCATATGTCCTCCTTTGCACCGCAATTATACATTATTCCGCACGCAAAGTAAAGCGATAAACACCACAAAACGCGCAGGCGCGCCTTACACGCGCACACGACTCGACGAGAAAACTTCGCCGGCGCGCATATATTTGGGGCGAAAATCCGCCGATTCGCTCATTCCCGACGGACGAGCGGCGCGCCGAATCAGGTCAAATATCGCCGCGGCAAACGCCGCAAATATCAAGTAGTATGCGGTGTGCATCCCCATCGCAGTACAGCGCAAAAAGCCGCCCTTTGACGCGAAAAGCGAATACATATCCGCAATTACACTGCCCGTAATCACTCTCCCGAGCAATTCTGCGCCGCATGACGAAAACGCCGCGGAAAACGATACGGACAGTGCGAGCGACGCTACGGAAGAGTAGTCGAAAGCAGCCTCTCCCCCCAGCGCAAAAACGCACGCGCATGCCGCCGCTCCGAGAAGCGCTCCATGCGAACGCGAGACGAACAGCGCGTACATTCCTATCGCCGCCGCGACGAAAAAGGGCGCGCATACTCTGCCCGTCGGCACACACATCGACAGCGCGAGCGCCGCCGAACACGCGCTCCCCTCGGGCAGCTTGCCGTCGGCAATGCCGCGCATCGCGCAATATATCAAATGCGAAAAGAGCAAAAAAACGGCGGCATACTCCATACCGGTAGTATGCCGCAACGCCGACTTTGTTTTCAGTCCTCTATCTCAATCGTATCGATGACGACGGGATCGACCGGCACGTCGTCGAACCAACCGCGGCGCGTCGTGCGCACCTTGGAAATCGCGACCGCGACGTCCTCGCTCGCCTTGTCGCACAGCTTGCCGAACGCCGCATACGCGCCGTCCAAATGCGGGCAATCCTCTACGCATACGAAAAATTGAGAACTCCCGCTGTCGGGATTCATTGCGCGCGCCATCGAAAGCACGCCCAAGGTGTGCTTGACGGGATTGTTCACGCCGTTGGCGGCGAACTCGCCCTTGATGCAGTCCGCATTTTTTGGGGCGCAGATCCTCGTACATGCCGCCGCCCTGGATCATAAATCCAGGGATGACGCGGTGAAAGATCAGCCCGTCGTAAAAACCGCTCTTTGCCAGCTTGACAAAGTTGCGCACCGAGATCGGCGCGACGTCCTCATACAGCTCCGCGGACATTTGCGAGCCGTCTTTGAGCTTGATGATCGCCTTCATTGTCCATCCTCCTTTTGTTCGATTGCAGGGTGTTTGAGCGCGTATATCGACTCCGCACCGTCGTGGATTAGCTTGCACATCGCGCCCATCGCCGCCCTGTCGTAAAATTTGCGTTGATTGTAGAGATACTCCTGTTTGAGCATGTTGTTGTTGAGGAAGCCGAGCACCGCGGTGACCAGCTGTTCGTCTTTGACTCCGCGCTGCGCAAGCTGCCCTGCGGCGATGTATTCCGCATTCTCGGCGTCATGCACATTTATCGGTTTTATCAACACACACGGGATATTTTTGACGCACGCCTCATAGATTGTGACAATCGTAGGCGCGGTGACGAGCACGTCGGTGATGTCATAGATTTTCCACATATCGGTGACCTCTTCGACGACGTAGACGTTCTTGTCGATGCCCTTGGCTTTGACGTAAGACTTGACAAAGTCGAGTATCGTCTTGCTGCCGCCGGTGAGCACGACGAGATTGAGCCTGTCGCAATAGTCGGCGAGCGCGGCGAACGCGTCTTTGAGCGTCGCGACTCCGTATCTGCCGCCGTTCAAAGTGACGGTCGGAATGGACGTATCTATACCCATTGCCTCGGCGACCTCTTCGCGGTCGTACTCGAGCACGCGCGCACTGTCGAACGGCATGCCGACGACGTGAATCTTGCCCTCGACGACGTTGTTGGCGAGCAGCTCTCCCCTGACGTTGTCGTTCTGCACCAAGTAGCCGTCCGATTGATAGTTGATGTACGCCTTGTTGAGCGCGTAGTCGGTGATCACCGCATAGACGGCGGTCTCCTTCATGCCGAGCCGCTGTTTCGCCTCGATCGCCTTGTTGTGCGCCTTGGGTGTGAAGCAGAGGACGATGTCGGGATCGAACCGCGTGAGAATGTTGTCCACTTTGCGGAAGCGTATCCTCGTCTTTGCGGAGAGCGAGTCGGGGTTTTGCGCCTTGACCGCCGCGCTGTACGGCGCGACCGTCTTGTCTATCTTTTGAGGGACGAGCTTGTTGCGGATCGCCACGACCAGCTTGTTGAGCCACGGCGCGACGCGTGCGGTCGCGATGTAGAGACGGCGCGTAAAGCGCGACGAAAACGCGTTGCTGTACTTGTCCTCGTCAATCGCGATGACTTCGCAGTCGGGATAGTCGCGGCGAAGGCGCGCGGTCAAATCGAGCGCTACCGTGTCGTAGAACCCTTTCGAATAGAGGATGACAATCGTCTTTTTGTCCGTGTTCATACCTTCTTTCTCCTCAATATGTCGTACGCCTGCATGTGGCAGGGCACGGGCATTGTCAAATGTTGTTGGACGAGCTTCGCCCTCTGCACGGGCGCGCCCTCGTCGTCGCGCAGGTCGCGTACCTCGACCGCCGCGCCGTTGACCGCCTCGTCGGCGGCGAGCAATTGCAGCGTGTCGCCCTCGGCGAAGGCGTTGCGCTGTTCGACGAGCGCTCTGCCCGAGGTCTCGTCATAGCCGAGAACGAGCGCGACAAATTCGCTTTCGCCCTCCGTCTGATTGACGTCGCCGCTGACCTTCGCGCCCTCCGCGCCGAAATAGAAGCCCGTCGTGTACGCGCGGTGCGCGGTCTGTTCGAGCTCTCCGATGATGTCCTCGCCGGGCACGAAATCGTCGTCCGCCGCAAAGCCGTCCATAGCGCGGCGATATGCCGACACTGTCGACGCGACGTAGTATTGCGACTTCATCCGCCCCTCTATCTTGAACGACTTCACTCCTGCGTCCGCGAGCTCGCGCAGATGTCGGATCATGTTGAGGTCGCCGCTGTTGAGTATGTAGGTGCCCCTGCCGTCCTCAAACACCGGATAGTGCGCGCCGCCTCTGCCCGCCTCGGTCAACTCGAAGTTCCAGCGGCACGGCTGGGCGCAGTTGCCGCGGTTGGCGCTCCTGCCGCTCATCGCCGCGGACAACAGGCATCTGCCGCTGTACGACACGCACATCGCGCCGTGAACAAAAGCCTCAATCTCGACGTCGTCGCCGAGGAAATCGCAGATCTCCGCGATCTCGTCGAGGCGCGTCTCGCGCGCGAGAACGACCCTCTTTACGCCCATATCGGCATAGACCTTGGCGGCGTACTTGTTGGTGACGTTCGCCTGCGTGGAGACGTGCACGTCGAGCGTGGGCGCGACCTTGCGGCACAGCTCGATTGCGCCGAGGTCGGTGACGATCGCCGCGTCGACGCCGCACTCGCTCAGAAAGCAGAAGTGGTCGGCAAGCGCGCCAAAGTCGTCGTTGCGGGCAAACACATTGACCGCGGTGTACAACTTTTTACCGCGCTTATGCGCGTATGCGACAGCCTCGGGCATCTCCTTTGCCCCGAAATTTGCCGCGCCTGCCCTCAACCCGAAATCGCTGCCACCGACATAGACTGCGTCCGCTCCGAAGTGGAACGCGGTGACGAGTTTGGACATGTCGCCCGCAGGCGCGAGCAGCTCTACGCGGCTCATATCTTTGTGCATACGGCAATACCTCCGCCGACGTCGCTCATCGTGCATTCAAAGCGCGACGCGTCGGTAATCGCGCGCACGAATCGTCTCATCCCGGTGACAATCGTGCGGTGTTTGTGAGGGGGATATCCGTCCCCTTTCACCAGTCCCAAAAAGTTGACGTCGTCGGCGACAATTACGGTGCCCGTGTCGATAAAGTCATATATCGCGTCGAGATAGCCGCAATATTTGCTCTTTGCCGCGTCGATGAAGACGAAGTCGTATTTGTGTCTTTTGACCAGCTCGGGAACGACGCGTTCGGCGTCGCCGAGATAGGCGGTTATGTTGTTCGAAGCGCCGCAAGCCGCCCACAATTTTTTCGCGACGTCCAGCTTGCCTGCATCCCTTTCGACGGTGTCGACGTGCGCGCCTGTCGCGGTCGCGAGACACAGCGCCGAATAGCCGACCGACGTGCCTATCTCCAAAATGCGCTTGCGCGGAGCGGCAACGGCAGCCTCAATCAAGACCTCGAGCCCGTCGCGCGGAATGATGTCAAAGCCGTACTTTTCGCGCAGCGCCTCTGCGCGCGCGTCGGGCACGAACTCAGGCATTGTCCACCTCGGTGATGATGGGCAGCACCATCGGCTTTTGTTTGAGCTTGTTGGCGACATACTTGATCACTTGACGCCGTATCGACGCTTTGAGGCGTCCTCTGTCCCTCGCGCCGCGGTAGTTGACCTTGTCAATCGCCTCGGCGACGACGTCCCTGATCGGCTCGATGAAGTCCTCGCCGATCGTAATGCCCCGGGTGATGACCTCGGGCGGCGCGATTGCGGACTTGGTCTCCAAGCCCATCGTGACCAGCACGACGACCATGCCGTCGCGGCTGAGCTGCTGGCGGTCCTGCAAGACGAGGTCGTCGACGTCGTTGAGCCCGTCGACGTAGATGTTGCCGGCGTTGACGTTGTCGCGGCGAACGAGCGAACGCGGTTTGAGTTCGAACACCGCGCCGATCTCGGGGATCGCGATGTTCGATTGCGGTATGCCCAATCTTACCGCCAACTCCTCGTGCTGTTTGAGGTGGCGGTATTCGCCGTGCACGGGGATGAAGAATTGCGGTCTGATCAATCGCAGCATCAATTTGAGCTCTTCCTTGCACGCGTGCCCGGAGACGTGCAGCTCGGCGAGCGAGCCGTACATCACCCTTGCGCCGCGGCGGTAGAGGTTGTTGATGACGGTGTAGATCAACTTCTCGTTGCCGGGTATCGGCGAGGACGAGATGACGATGAGGTCTTTGGGACCGATCGCGACCTTGTCGTCGCCGGACGCCATGCGCGTCAGCGCGCTCATTGGCTCACCCTGCGACCCCGTCGTGATGATGCAGAGCTCCCCGGGCGCGAACTTGCGGATGTCCTCGATGTCGACGATCGTGCCGTTGTCCGCCTTCATGATGCCCAGCTTTACGGCGATCTCGCTGATGTTCTTCATGCTTCTGCCGTTGAACGCGACCTTGCGGCGGTACTTTTGGCAGATGTTGATGATCTGTTGGATGCGGTTGACGTTGGACGCGAACGTGGCTATGATGATTCGGCTGTCGGCATTGCTCTCGACGATGCGTTCAATCGTCTCGCCGACCTTGCGTTCGGACATAGTAAAGCCTTCGCGCTCGATGTTGGTCGACTCGCCCAGCATCAGCTTGACTCCCTCGTCGCCAATCTGCGCGAGGCGCGGCAGATCTATGCTCTCGCCGTCGATCGGCGTATAGTCCACCTTGAAGTCGCCGGTGAAAAAGATCACCCCGACAGGCGTGCGCACCGCGATTGCATACGCGCCCGAGATGCTGTGCGTGACGGTGACGAACTCCACCTCAAAGCACCCTATCGTGCGCGTTTCGCCGCCCTTGACGGGGACAAACTTGGGCGAATCGATGCCGTGTTCTTTGAACTTGTGCTTGACAAGGGCGAGAGTGAGGTCGCTGCCGTAAATCTTGACCTTGTCCAGCCTGTCCTTGACCAAATAGGGCAAGCCGCCGATGTGGTCCTCGTGGCCGTGCGTGAGCACGACGCCCTTGACCTTGTCGGCGTTTTCGTCGATGTAAGAAAAGTCCGGCGTAATCAGGTCGACGCCCGGCGTCTCGTATGTCGCGAACATCCCGCCGCAATCGACGATAAGAATGTTGTCGCCATACTCGATCGCGGTCATATTCTTGCCTATCTCCCCCACTCCGCCCAAAAAGACGACTTTGAGCTGTTTGTTGTTTCTTCTTGACATTTGTCCTCCGCTTGCGCGCATATACTTATTCAAGATATATTATATATATTATTACCGCGGATGTCAATTTTTTTATCCTTTTGCAAGGCAAGCCGCATGCGCCGCGGCAAAGATGAACTCCGTCGGCAGCCGAAAACGGAAAGCGGGAGCCTTTGCTCCCGCTTTCCTTTTCACCGCCTGACGGTTGCCTGCGCCTTAAACGGCGCAGCCGTCATTTTTTGAAAGGCTATGTCACAACAAACAGTTGATAAATAGCCATTTTTATAGGGGAGTATC
>NHCFR05603__coassemble_584_pt1 | contig 23953 bp, 20 predicted proteins | sample NHCFR05603__metabat2_high_PE_018 | metagenome-assembled genome bin NHCFR05603 | reverse complement strand
GCAGCTGATATAGCGGTACGCCGCGCCCTGCGCACAAAAGCGTTCGCAAAAAAACGGCGCGGTCTCTTGACGCAGCGCGCCGCCGTTTGCGGTGAGCGTAAAAGTGCGATCGAGGCGCAAAATTTTTGTCAAGAGTCAGCGACGGTTTTTTTGAAAATTTTGTTCCGACGGTTTTGTTTGAAAAAATTTATGCAATCACTCGTCGAGCATTGTCAATCGACGTCCGATGTGATATCATATCTTTGAAAGCGCACATAAGGAGGCAATTATGACATCGTTTTTCGTCCGCTACAACTTGGGCGGCAAGACCTACGAGACAACTTCGCCCGCTTGCGACGGGCTCAAAGTCGACGTCGCATTTGACGGCGAGCGTCTGACCGCATCGATCGACGCCGCCGAGGGCGTGACCATCGACAAATTTTGGGTGGACATCCCTTACGCATACAACACAAACAAGCGTTGTTTCGTCAACGGCTATCAATCCTGGACCGACAGCAAAGAGTATGCGGTCGACGGACAAATGGACACATTTTCGCGTCTTGCCGAGTGGGGAGTGAAAAGCGTGTTTATGCGCCGTACAGGGCTGGGCAGAGCGGGCGAGACGTTTTGGCGCGAATATCCGCGCAAGACGGGCGTATTCTACGGTTTTTCCTATGGCTATGTCCGCGAGGGGGACAAATACGACCTGTTCGCGTCGCTCAGCGAGAGAGAGGGCTACACGATCGTCACTTTCGACGTGTCCGCCGGCGTCGTCCGCATCGAGAAAGATCTCGAGGGCGAGACCTTCGGTGGCAGACACAAAGTGCTTGACGCTGTCGTTTTGAGCGGTTCGCACGACGAGGTGTTCGACCGTTGGTTCGACATGATGGGCGTCAAGTGCAGCACAATCGGGCGCAAGAGCGGCTACACAACTTGGTACAACTACTACGGTGGAGTCACGCAGTCCATCGTCGAGCGCGACCTCAAAGCGCTTGCCGAGATGCCGCAAAAGGTGGACATCTTCCAGATCGACGACGGGCACCAGGCGTGCATAGGGGAGTGGCTCAACACCGACCGCAAAAAGTTCCCGTCCGGGATGAAGGCTGCGGCGGACAAGATCCACGAAGCCGGCATGCTCGCAGGGCTTTGGCTCGCGCCGTTCGCGGCGACGCGCGGCTCGTTCATCTACAAGGAGCATCCCGATTGGCTCGTCAAGGGCAAGGACGGCAAGCCGTATCCGGCAGGTCCAAATTGGGGCGTGTTCTATCCCATCGACTTCTACAACAAGGACGCCGCCGCGTACATACGCAAGTTCTTCGACGTCGTTCTGCGCGAGTGGGGCTACGATTTGGTCAAACTCGACTTCCTCTACGCCGCGTGCGTCGTCCCGATGCACGGCAAGAGCCGCGGCAGGATCATGTGCGAGGCGATGGATTTCATCCGCGAATGCGTCGGAGACAAGCTCATCATAGGGTGCGGCGTACCGCTGATGCCGGCGTTCGGCAAGGTGGATTTTTGCCGCATAGGTCCCGACGTTGCGCTTGATTGGTCGTACAGCACGCACAAGACGCGCGAGGACGTGGGCACCGCCAAGACGGTGCTTTGCACGATCTTCCGCAGGGGGCTGAACGGCAGGGCGTTCTTTAACGATCCCGACGTGTTCTTGCTTCGCGACAACAACATCTCGATGCCCATGCAAAAGCGCAAGCTGCTCGCCAAGATCAACGGGCTTTTCGGGTCGCTGCTGTTTGTGTCCGACACCGTATCGCGCTACACCGACGAGCAGCGCGCCGTCTTTGCCGACACCGTCCGTCCCAAGGACGTGCAGGTGCAAAGCGCCGACCTCGACGGCGATATATTGACAGTCAAATATGCCGAAGACGGCGAGGCGAAAACGCTCAGGTTCGACTACAAGACGGGAGAGGAGAAGTAAGCGCTTCGCAAAGCGAAACTTGCAACGCCGGAGCAAAGAAAGAGCGCGTCGAATTTTCGGCGCGCTCGTGATTTTGAAAAAATAAATGTCCGATCTCTTGACAGCTCTCGGCGAGAAGTTTTGCCGACTTTGCTTATCGCAAAGCGCGTTAAGGCAGATGTAATTTTTGTCAAGGATCGAGGACAGAAATTTTTCGGAAATGTGTTTTGCCTACGGCTTGCGGATATTCGGCGGTTATGCTATACTTGAATCGAGAGGTGAAAATATGAAAAAAGCCGATGTATTTTTGAGTTACGAACACAGTATGCGCACCGTCGTAGAGCACATTTGCTCGGTGCTCGAGGCGGACGGCATAAGCTGTTGGTACGCGCCGCGCGACGTGATGGGCGACTATGCGACCAGCATCGTCGACGCGATCGACAACGCGCGCGTATTCGTCGTCGTGCTCAACGGCGCGGCGTCGCAGTCGGCGCACGTCCTCAACGAGGTCGAGATCGCCTACAAGCGCATACTCGACGCGCAGGACGAACTCGCGATCTTGCCTTTCAAGCTCAACGACGACCAGCTGTCCAAGGCGATGGAGTACTACATCAAGAGGCTGCATTGGATAGAGGCGGGCGATCAGGGCATAGACAAGGCGATTGAGGAACTCAAGACCAAGATCGCCGCGATCGTACGCCCCGGGGGTCAGTCGGCTCGGACAGAGCGGACATCCAACCGCTATTACGACGAGGGCGACGTTGACGAGCGCAAACGGCTCAAAACACAGCGGCAATTGCTCGAAAGGTTCGACAAGCCCGTCTACGACGCCGTATGCGCGTCAAAGGGCGCGCTCAACGTGCTTGACCTCGGGTGCGGCAACGGCAGCTTTGCCGCTTCGCGCCTTGCGGGGAAGGAGGTGGGTTGCATGCTCGGCGTCGATTGCAACGAGGGCGCGATCCAAAGTGCGATTGCCAACTTCGGCGCGGAAAACGTCGAGTTTTGTCATTGCGACCTTGAGAGCGATGACCTTTGCGCAGTGCTCGAAGACTTTTGCTCGAAGAGAGGCGTCAAGTTCGATTTGATCAACCTGTCCATGATATTGTTGCACCTCAAAGACCCGCTCAAAGTGCTCAAAACGGCGCGCAAGTTCGCCGCAAAGGACGCCGTCGTCATCGTCAAAGACATCGACGACGGACTGAATTTGGCATATCCCGACGAGAGCGGGCTTTTTGCCGAGGCGATGCGGCTTTGCGCGGCGAGTCCGTGGTCGGGCTTCCGTCAAAGCGGCAGGCAAGTGCCCTATTTGCTCAAAAGAGCAGGCTACCGCGACGTCGCTCTCGTCAAATGCGGGCTCGACACGCTCGGCATGGATTACGACGACCGCCAAGCGCTGTTCGACACCTATTTTTCCATCATAAAGCAAGATTACCGCATCCTCTCGACCACGCAGCCGGACAACGACAGCTACCGCCTCGCGCAAAAGTGGATCGACCAAAACTACAACGACCTCGAGGACGCCTTCCACGAAGAGAACTTCTTCTTTTCGCTGGGATTTATGCTTTTCACCGCAAAGAGATAAACGCATAGAGCCAAAACACAAAACAGCACTCGCAAGCGCGCCGATCGGCGCGCTTCTTTTTTTGCGGACTATTGCGGGCACACGGCGTATGATGTAAGTAAATACGCAAAGGAGGAATTTTATGAAATTCAAACAATGGCTCGATGTTTGGCTCGAGGACTTCGTGCGCCCGTCTATGAAATCCAGGACGTACAAGAGATATCTCGTTGCGGTGAGGACGCACATCGCGCGCATTTTGGGCGACGAGGAGTTGCAAGAGCTGTCCGCAATCAAATTGCAAAATTTTGTCGCGGCGTTGACGACGAGAGAGAGGACGCTGTCGCCCGGCACCGTCAACAACATCATCAGCGTTATGCAGGGCGCGCTCAAGAGGGCGTACTTGATCGGGGTGATCGACGAGTACGTCGGAGACAAGATCGTTCGTCCGAGGGCGGAAGAGAGGCGCGTGCAATGCTTTACGCAAGCCGAACAGAGGCGCATCGAAGCCGCGGCAAAGCGCAAAGACAGGTTGACGGGCGTGCTTTTGTGCCTGTACAGCGGTTTGCGGATCGGCGAGTTGATCGCGCTCAAATGGAGCGACATCGACTTCAAGCGCGGCTTGTTGGACGTCAGCAAGTCGTGTCACGACGCCAAGGGCGGCGTGGTGCTCGAGTCGCCAAAAAGCGCGTCGTCGGTGAGGGTCATCCCTTTGCCCAAGCAGATCATGCCCTTGCTCAAAGATGTGAAGAGACGCAGCAATTGCGAGTTCGTCGTCTCGGGGTGCGGCAGACACATCTCGGTCAGGTCCTATCAAAGGACATTCGCGCTCCTGCTCAAAAAACTCAACATTCCGCACAAAGGATTCCACGCCCTGCGGCATACGTTCGCGACGCGCGCACTCGAGTGCGGCATGGACGTCAAGACGCTCTCGGAGATCCTCGGGCACAAAAACCCGACGATCACGCTCAACCGCTACGCGCATTCCATGCTCGAACACAAGAGGGCGATGATGAACAAATTGGGGAAAATGTTTTGAACGAAAAAGGTACATCGAATACTTTATTCGATGTACCTTTTAAAAAGAAAACTGCATTTAATGAGTGCGTTATGAACATTGAAACAGGGAAATTAGCCGATAGATTATTGAAAATCTTGCTTTTAGCTGTTCATTTTGGTATAATTAAAAGAAAAAGGTACATCGAATAAAGTATTCGGTGAACATTTTAAGATAGTAGATGTTCATCAAATAGCCAGCGTTCGGTGTAAGCGTGTTTTTACGGTGTTTGATTTCGGGCAAGCCAATGCCGAACAATTAAAAGCGATACAGCAGACAGAAGGTCCTGTGTTGATTATTGCCGGTCCGGGAACCGGAAAGACTTTCACCCTCGTAAAGAGGGCACTGTATCTGATTGTCGAAAAAGGGGTGAAGCCGGAGAATATCCTTATTGCGACCTTTACGGAAAAGGCGGCGAAGGAGCTGATCACCCGTATTTCGAACGAACTCATCAAATTGAACATCACCGTCAATATCAACGACCTTTACATCGGGACTATCCACTCCATTTGTTTGAGGCTTATTCGGGAGAACATAGAGTTCACTCGGCTCAGGAAAAATTACCGCCTTTTGGATGAGTTCGACCAGAAGTATTTGATTTATCGCAATCATAAGGTGTTTGACGACATAGCGAATATTGAGTTGATAGCCGATAACATGAGTCCTTGGGGGAGAGCCAATCAGTTGGCGTTTTACTTCAATTCCGTTTCCGAGGAGATGGCGACGGTCGAGGAGTTGAAGGCGGACAAGGATCCTGCCGTTCAGGTCTTGGCGAAGGCGTATGAGGTCTATCAAGGGCTGTTGAACGAAGAGAACGCGATGGACTTCTCGTCCATTCAGGTCATAGCTTATCGGCTGCTTTCGGAGAACGAAGCTATCAAAGAGAAAGTCCAAGAACAGCTTCGGTATGTGATGATCGACGAGTATCAGGACACTAACTATGTCCAAGAGCGTCTGATTTTCTTGATTGCGGAGCGGCACCGTAATATTTGCGTCGTCGGAGATGACGACCAAGGTCTGTATCGTTTTCGTGGTGCGACGATACGAAACATTCTTGAGTTTCCGTCGAAGTGGGAAGGTGTTGCGCAGTTCAGTTTGGTGGAGAACTACCGTTCCGAGCGGGACATTATATCTTTCTACAACGATTGGATGCAGGACACGGAAGTCGGCGGTTTCGAGTGGGGGAAGTTTCGTTACGACAAGACAATTCGCCCTGCCAAAAACGGCTTGTTGGAAGGCGTGCCGACCGTGATAAAGGTTCCCGGCGAAAGGGCTTTGGAGAATTGGGGAGACAATATCATTGACTTTATCGGGAAGTTGAAGGAGAGCGGGACCATCACCGACTACAACCAAGTTGCGTTTCTTTTCAGGTCCGTCAGGAACGAAAAGGTGAAGAAACTCGCGGCATACTTGGAGGAGCACGGGATTCCTATCTATGCGCCCCGTTCCGATATGTTCTTCGAGCGCGAAGAGATAATGCTGCTTATTGGCACATTGCTTATCGTCTTCCCTGATTACCTCAGGCGGATGCAGACGGACAAGTATATGCCGAAGGTGATGATGAAGTATTACACCGAGAAGTGCTTGGCGACTTTCTTGGCGTTTAGGAACGCTCATCCGGATTCGCCGCTTATCAAGTGGTGCGCGCAAAGAGGGATGGAACACTCCGATCCGAACAAGTCGTTTGACTATGCGTTCACGGGGTTGGTCTATCAGATATTGCAGTTCGAGCCGTTCCTTTCCATCATGCAGTCGGAACTTTCCGGCGTCGTGGATTCGCGCGCCATACGGAATATCGCAGAGTTCACCAAATTGACGACGCGCTACGAATTTTTGCACAACATCAACGTCTTTACTGCTAAGGGCTTGGAAATCAACACGACTCAGTTTTTCAATCGCTATCTGCGCTTTCTCTATGAGGGCGGCATCTCGGAGTATGAAGATGAGACCGAGTATGCGCCGAGCGGTTGTGTTTCGTTCATGACGATACATCAGTCAAAGGGGATGGAGTTCCCCGTAGTGGTGGTAGGTTCGCTCTATTCGACTCCGCGCAGTGATTTGAGGGATGTCATACAGGAACTTGAAGAGAATGTGTATGAACGCACTCCGTTTGAGCCTTATGAGACCATAAAATATTACGACTTTTGGCGTGTGTTCTATACGGCGTTTTCAAGAGCGCAAAGTCTACTCGTGCTGACCGCAGATGAGGGCGGACGCGGCCTCGGGAAGGAGCCGTCCAAGTATTTTGAGCAGGCGTATAACTCCGTCCCTGCTTATTGGGAGCCTGACATTGATTACATCAAGATCAAGTGCGAGCCTGTGAAGGATGTGAACATCAAGCAGAGTTATTCGTTCACTTCGCATATAGCGGTCTATGAGAACTGCTCCTTGCAGTACAAGTTTTTCAAGGATCTGGGGTTTGTGCCCGTTCGAGAGGGCGCAACGATATTCGGTACTCTCGTCCACGCGACGATCGAAGATGTCCATAAGGCTGTGCTTCGGGGCGAGACATCTTCCGTGACGGAACAGAGCGTCCGAGAGTGGTTCACCGAAAACTATGAGACCATTTCGAGGAAGGAACACGCCTATCTCAGTCAGAATGTTCGGGACGCCGCTTTGCGACAGGTTTTGAAGTATGTAGACAGGCAGTCCGGGCATTGGGAACGCATAAAGGACGCAGAGGTGGAAGTCAGCCATGTGGAGCAGGACTACATACTCAGCGGCAAAGTGGACCTCGTCGAAGGGGACGGCGGCACTTATGAGATCGTGGACTTCAAGGCGGAAAAGAAGCCGGACATGATCAAGGACGCCGAACGGATTCAGAGATATAAGAGGCAGCTCCAGATCTACGCGTATATCATTACGCAGCGCACGGGCGTTCCGGTGAGCAAACTTCACCTCTACTATACGGGTGACATCGACGGCGGAGTGCCGACTATTTCTTTCAAGAATGAACCGACGAAGGTGCAAGCCACCATCGACGAGTTCACGGATGTAGTCCATAAAATACAAAAGCGCGACTATACAACAAGAAGTACTTCTCAGACCATGTGCAACAACTGCGATTTGAGGTTCTTCTGCCAGAAACAAAAGACCGTATAAGGAGATTGAGAAAAACATGAGTGACGTTATTCAAGAACAGATGACCTTTGAGTTTGAAACAAAGCCCCCGATAAAGGGTTATCCCGAGCTCCATTGGACAGGGAAGAGACCGTACAAGTCTACGGTCTATTATCCTGCACAACTCAAGGAGAGTTACGGGCAGGCCAAAGACGACTGGATGAATAAGATTTTCTGGGGTGACAATCTCCAAGTTATGAGTCATCTGATGAAAGAATATCGCGGACAGATAGATTTGATTTACATAGATCCGCCATTTGATAGTAAGGCAGATTATAAAAAGAAAATCAAGTTGAAAGGGAAGGAAGTTTCTAACGACCAGTCTACTTTTGAAGAGAAGCAGTATGGAGATATCTGGACGAATGACGAGTATCTGCAATTTATGTTTGGAAGCATTTATGTACATTGTGATTGGCATAAATCTCACTATATTAGAGTTTTGCTAGATATGATTTTTGGTCGTGATAATTTCAGGAATGAAATCTCTTGGCAAAAAACTTTATCTCGCAAAGCGCAAAGTGGTCAATTTGGAAACATTCACGATACTATTTTGTTTTATTCAAAATCTTCCGACACAACATTTCATACTATTTATGAGGAAAGGGATAGAGAAACAACTGAAAAGCGTTTCCCTTATATTGATGAAAAAACAGGGAAAAGATATGTGCTAGATAATTTTACTCAAGCGGGTCAAGGTCAACCAAGGTATTTTGGAGAAAAGTACGGAATGCTCATGCCTCCCGCAGGGAAACATTGGATATGGTCACAAGCTCGTATAGACGAAGGTTTAAGAAATGATATGATAAGGTTTACTTCTGGAGGTATGCCTAGATTAGTAAGATATGAAACGGAGGGTCTGTCCGCTGGAGATATATGGAGTGCAAACGAGCTAATGTTGCATTCCCAAAGTAGCGAAGATCTAGGTTATCCTACACAAAAACCTGAAAAATTGATAGACAGGATAATAACTGCCTCTTCCAATCCCGGTGATATCGTCTTTGACTGTTTCATGGGCAGCGGGACCACACAGGTTGTCGCTATGAAGCTCGGTAGGCGTTTTATCGGCGCTGACATCAATCTTGCTGCGATTCAGACCACGACGAAACGCCTCATTAATGTCGCAAATGAGTTAAAGTCTCAAATTGATGGCGGTGATAAATACACGGGTTTTGAAGTCTACAATGTGAATAACTACGACCTGTTCCGCAATCCCATTGAGGCGCGTGACCTCATCTTGCAGGCGATGGAGGTGCAGCCTTTTGAGTCAAGCAATGTCTATGACGGTGAAAAGGACGGCAGAATGGTCAAGATAATGCCGGTAAACCGCATTGCGACCAAAGCCGATTTACAGGGCTTGCTTGCCAATCTCCCGTATAAGCAGTTCGAGAAGATCAAGGAAGAGAACCCTTCCGCTACCGTCCTCAAACTCACAATCGTGTGTATGGGGCACGAGCCTGATCTCGCAGGTGCGCTTCGTGAAGGTCTCAACAACTACAAGGTGGATATCGAAGTCGTGGACATCCTTCACGACAGAGCCGACTTGCAATTCAAGAGAGATGCCGAAGCAGACATCGCCATTGAGGACGGGAAAATCGTCATCAAAAACTTCTTCCCGCTCAACCTCATGCAGAAGCTCTCGCTGGACAAAGAGACCGTCGAGGAGTGGCGTCAGCTCGTGGAGTCGGTGATGATCGACTTCAACTACGACGGAGCGGTCTTACAACCGAGCGTTCAAGACATCCCCGAAAAGAACGGTCTTGTGAAGGGCGTTTATCCTATCCCGCAGGACGCCGGCACCATCCGCGTGAAGATAACCGATGTACTCTCCGAATCCTTGGAGGTAGAGGTGAAGAATGGCTAAGAGAAGTGTGCAAGCGAATTCTTTTGCTTTCTTTGACTTCTTGCAGGAGTTCTATCTCAACAACAAAGGGCGCATCAGAAATCGCTATAAAGATCTGACAAAGAAGTTCTTGGACCATAACGACTCCGAGAAGAATCCGCACGCCTATCTTCGCAGGCCGCAATTCGAGGCGTTGGAGATGTATGTATTTTTGAAGGAGTTTTGCGGCAATCCGCAGATTTATGACCTCTTCGACAAATGGTATCAGCGCGAGGGCGATTTCGCAGACGAAACGGTCTACACGGTTTCCAAAGCCGGCAGCGGTCAGATGTCCCTCTATGATGTTGCCGCCGTTGACTATAAAGGCGTGTTCAACGCCATGCGGAAGAACGCCACCGTCTATCCGAACTACATCTATGCGCTGACGATGGGACTTGGCAAGACTGTCCTGATGGCGACCTGCGTCTTCTATGAGTTCCTGTTGGCAAACAAATATCCGAACGATAAGCGGTTTTGTCACAATGTCTTGGTGTTTGCTCCCGACAAGACTGTCTTGCAGTCGTTGCACGAGATCGTCACCATGAAGAAGGAGCTTGTCGTCCCGCAGGAGTATTGCCGCGTCTTGGATCAGAACATCAAGTTCCATTTCTTGGACGACGCCGGCATTACGCTGAACACGCTGGACAATTCGGATTTCAACATCATCATTTCTAACACCCAGAAGATCATCAAAAAGCGCGTCCATAAGGAGAAGACGCCCATTGAAAAGTTGCTCGAAATGTCCAATGCACCGCAACAGGAGACTGACATTATATCGGCGGCTCTCGGCGCGGTCTATACGGAAGAGAACACCCGTGACGAAGGTGAACTCCTTACAAATCAACGCTTTGAAAAATTGACGCGCTTGCGTCAGCTTGGAGTTTTTGTCGATGAGGCGCACCATCTTTTTGGAAACGACCTGCAAAAGTCGATGACCAGCCTTCGTCTCACCATCAACGAACTTGACAAAGAACTCCGACAGAGCGGCACACAAATCATAGGTTGCTACAATTATACGGGCACGCCTTACCTTGAAAATTCCGTTCTCCCCGAAGTGGTTTACAGCTTCGGCTTGAAGGAAGCTATCGTGTCGGGCTACTTGAAGGATGTCGAGATAAAAGGCTACGACAATGTCAAGAGCCAAGAGTTCCTGCGTGAGGTCATCAAAGAGTTCTGGGCTGCTTATAACGGCAAAACCTATGAAGGATTGCTCCCGAAGCTCGCCATATTCGGCGCGACCATAGACGAGGTGGTGAACGAAATTCGCCCGGCAGTCGAAAGCACTTTGGCGGAGTTGGGCATTCCTCTCGACAAGATATTGGTCAACACCGGCGACGAGAAGGTGACTAAGGACGAAGACATCCGCGCCTTCAACGACCTTGACAGAATGGGAACGGTCGGTTCCGAGAAACAATTCATTCTCCTTTGCAACAAAGGCCGTGAAGGTTGGAACTGCCGCTCTCTGTTCGGCGTCGCGCTTTATCGCTCGCCGAAGTCTACTATCTTCGTGCTTCAAGCGACCATGCGTTGCTTGCGTCAAATCACCGAAGCGCAGCAGCGCGCCATCGTCCGTTTGTCCAAAGACAACCTCGATATCTTGGACGCGGAACTGCATAAGAACTTCCGTGTCTCTATCGGCGATATAAACGCTACGGGCAAAAGCACGCCTAAACAGCTCTATCTGGTGCGCTTGATGAAGTCAAAGAAACTTTACCTTACACGCATATCTCACAAGTATGATTTGCTTGAGAAGAAGTATTCCGCACCCATAGACTTTAAGCTCAGTGATGTCGATTACGACAAGTATGCCTCTCATGTCTATGAAAAAGCGAGCCTGACTGACGACAGGACTATCAAAAAAGAGGTGGTGGACATTAAAGACCGCGTAGTCTATACGCGCTATATGCTCGCTGCCGAAGTAGCGAGATACTTGAACATATCGCCCGTCTTCGCGGACAGAATTATGTCGGAATGTGTCGATGGAGCGGATGTCGTTACGGAAACAGTGTCGAAGTATAACGAGGTTCTGACAGATATCATCATCCCCACGATCTTCAACACGCTCTACGAAGTAAAGAGGAGCGTCATCACGGAAGACCGCGAAGTGGATCTTCTTCGTCTTCCAGAAGGCAAGGAGTATTACGAGTTCCTCGCCGATGAAAACCTTGTCGCTTTGCAGAACGAAGCACAATTTACGAAGAAAGACAAAGCCGGCATCGCTGCCAAGGACAAGAGTTTCCACACCGACACTTACTGCTTCGATTCAAAGCCGGAAAAGGAATGCTTCTTGCAATATGTTTTCAGTGACAGAGTCAAAGAAGTCTACTTCACGGGTATGTTCACAAGCAAGTACAACGGCTTGCTGATCCAATACATCGATCCCGAAACGAATGCGATCCGCTCCTACTATCCCGATTTTATTACGACCTTGGACGACGGTACGATTCAGATAATCGAGGTCAAGGGCGATAACATGATCGACGACAAAGTTGTCGGAGCCAAAGCCTTGGCAGCCGAGGAAATGGCCGCCGAAAGTAAGATGCAATACATCTTGATACCGAGTACACGGGTGATGAAGGAGAATGTAATTTAACTGGACGTCAAAAAGGCTTAGCGATAAGTACGATGTCAGTAAGGTTTACAATTTAATATATCATTTAAGCTAAACGATTAAGGATCTTGAAATAAAAATACGACCGAACGCGAGTTCGGTCGTATCTTTTGTCAATTGAAATTCAAATCAACACAACATCTTGCGCAGCTTGTCGTACTCTTCCTTTTCTTCGGGGGTGAAGCCCTCTTCGCCGACTTCTTTGCGCTTGTCGTTGAAGTAGCGGATGCGCGCGAGGCGCTTGTCGGTGACGCGGTAGAGGAGCGACGAGACGAAGCCGATCGTGAGCAGCACGGTGACGGCGACCGCGAGCAAAACGCGGATCGCGGTGAGTACGCTGTCGGGCTGTTCGGGGAGAGGTCCGTCGGGGCTTGCCGGTTCGATGTAGTTCGCCGCGCCGAGCACCCAGCCGACCATACCGGTGCCGAACGCGGTCGCGATCGTGCGCATGAAGGTCATGACGCCGGACATATTGGCGGTGGGGCGATAGCCGAATTTGAGTTCGGCGACGTCGACGGTGTCCGCAAAGACGAGCCACGGCATCGATTGCGCGCCGGCGAAGCCGAAGCCCATGATCATCGCAAAGACGGGGATGAGGATGGGGTTCCATTCGGGCTGATAGCACGCCAGCAAGATCGCGCCGATGATGTAGAGCGGCAGTCCCGCGCGGAACGCGGCTTGCTTGGAGAACTTCGCCTTGATGACATAGGAAATGAGAATGCCTATCGCCGCGCTGACCATCATTGGACCGATGATCATGATCGAGCCCATATCGATTTGCATAAAGCCGAGGTCTACGACGACCCCGCGCGCCGCGCCGCCGATATAGTTGGTGTAGTAGATTGCGAGCGCGCTGACCATGTCGAGCGTGAGGAACGCGGTGACATACATCAACAGGTGCCAAACGTACGACTTGACGGTGAGGCAGCGGAAGAAGTCCTTGATGTTGAGCTTTTCCTTTTTGTCAAGATCGAACGGCGCGCGCTCCTTGATGAGGAAGCCCGCGACGACGAGCGGCACCGCAAAGATCAAACCGAAGCCGAACACGATGATGAAGTAGAAGTACAGGTAGGGCATGTCCCCCGACGTCACTTCCGTCCACAGCAGCGACGGCGCGAGATAGAAGATGCCCGCCGCGACGACGTCGAAGAACAGCTTGTAGGTGTTGGCGCTGTTGCGCTGTTTGTAGTCCATCGAGATGTCCGAACTCATCGCCATATACGGCACTTGCGACAGCGACGAGATGGAAGTGTAGACGATGTAGGCAAAGACCATCCAAACCACTTTGGACGTCGCGCCAAAGCCGGTGATCGGGGCGAACAAGAACGCCAGTCCGAACGGGATCAACGCGCCGCCTATGATCATGTACGGCTTGCGCCTGCCCAATTTGGACCAACGGGTGTTGTCGGAGATGATGCCCATCGACGGGTCGATGATCGCGTCCCAGATCTTTGAGACCATGATAACGGTGCCTGCGACCGCGGCGTCTATGCCGATGATGTCGGTGAAGAAGGCGAGAAGTATGACGCTGATGAACGCCGCCTGTCCGCCTCCGAACAGATCCGCCGCGCCGTAGACGATCTTCTCTTTTTTGGGAATGACGTCCTCGGGGCGGCAGGTGTCTTGCGATTGATCGGGAGCGACGCTCTTTGTCGTGTCCTGAGTGTCCATAAAGTTCCTCCTGTTGTGATGCCAAAGACTTGGACAATTCGATTATAACATATCCCCGCGCCCATACGCAACGCAAGCGCGCACATTTGTCGCAACAAAAGCGGCAGGGCGGAGCATTGAGCGGCGCAGGTTGTCAATAATAAATTATTGCAATCGCCGCGCGTATGCATTATAATGGACTTATGGGAAAGCAGGACATCGACGCCCCCGGCGTCAAAGTTGACGGCTTGGAGATGAGCTATTTCGGCTCGGCGCCGTCGGTGCAGCATTGGAGCTTTGAACTGCCGCAGGGCGGCAGGCTGTGCATTTTCGGGATGCACAATCAAGGGAAGACCGCACTTTTGCGGACGCTCGCAGGTCTTGAGGAATACAGCGGAAGCATCGCCGTCGGTGGCAAAGAGTTGCGCGACATCCCCGTCAAGGAGACGCCAATCGCGTTCAGCTTCGATTTCGGCAGTCTTATGCCGCGCAAGACCGCGCTTCAAAACATCGTGCGGCCGCTCGAACTGCGCAAGGCGGACGAGGCGTATGTACGCACGCGGCTTGCGTATGTGACGCGGCTTTTCGACATCGAGGACTTGCTCAACGCAAAGGTCAAAGATCTGACCCCGGCGCAGTGCGCGAAGGTGCTTTTGGCGCGCATATTCGTCCGCGAGTGCGAGCTGTATCTTGTAGACGACGTCTTTTCGGGCATGGGCTACACATCGCGGCGCGAGGCGTTCGACGCGTTCGTAACGGCTGTCGGCAGAACGGACGCGACGGTCATCTATGCGACCGACCGCATGTACGAGGCGCGGATGTTCGGCGGCAAGATCGCGGTCGTCTACGGCGGCATTCCGCAGCAGATAGACGAGTATTACAAATTGTACAGCGATCCCGGCTCGCTGTCCGTCGTGCGCAGCGTCGACGACTATGTCGGCGTGATTGGCGCGACGCTTAAAACGGGCGAAAACGGCTGGACGGTGAACGTGTTCGGGCACGACGTCAAGGCGCCCGAGCCCATCTCGGACACCTATGCCAACAAGCGCGTGCTTTGCTGCGTCTATCCCGAGTTTGCGGTCGCGACCGCCGACCCCGAAGGGGAGTGGACCGCCGACAGGTCGATCAGCACAAAGAGCGGTCGGCTCGTGCGATTCGTCCGCGATGACGGCATAGTCTATGTCAAGAACGCGGACATCGCGCTCGGCGCGAGGGCGAGCGTGCGCGTGTTCGGCGTGGGCAACATGTTCGACCGCATCAGCGAATTCAAGATCAACAAAGAGAGGGAACAATGAAGAAAAGGTTTTTGATCGCCGTATCGGTGATATTGGTCGCCGCGGCGGCGCTCTCGATGAGCGCATGCATATTTTGGGGCATGGGTTCAAGTCCCGATCTTGAGACGGACGCGCCGTTTGCGCAGCAGGTGCTCGACTACATCGACACATACTACTACGAAGACATCGATTGGGACGTCTTTCAATACAACTTGGGCGCGGCGATCGCCGGCAGCGTCGACAAGTTCACGGGCTTGACCGTGACCAGTCCGATCAACGCGTCCTCGTCGCAATTGGGCATATCGCTCAGTTCCAACCAATACAACGAACATTATATCTCGCGCGTCGTCCCCGGCTCAAACGCCGAGACGGCTGTGCCCTATCAGGTGTTCGAGTACGAAAACGGGCAGATCGTGAAGATGTACGGCGCGGCAGCCGCCGAGGAGAACATGGGCACGGTCGGGCTCAAACGCGGCGACGAGATCGTAGCGATCAAGACGAGCGAAGACTCCGAGCAATGGACGCGCGTTCAAAACCTCGCGCAGAGCACGCTCAATGAGCTCGTCTCCGCTCTCGACACCGTCGACATGCGCGTCTATCGCTACCGCTATGACGAAAACGGCGAGCGCGAGATTGCCTATCAAATGTATTTCCGCGTCGAAAAGAAGGTGTTCCACACCCCGACCGCGCGCTATATCGACGGCAACGACATCGGGCTTGGGGACGGCTTCGGCTACATCTCGCTGACCGAGTTCGGCGACACCGCGGTCGACGATTTTGCCGCGGCGGCGCAGGCGTTTGTCGACGATCCGTCGTCGCCGACGATGCTGCTGCTCGACCTCAGAGGCAACGGCGGCGGCAGCAGTACCATCCTCGGCTTCATCGCGTCCTATTTCGTCTCGGACGGCAGCGACAAGGCGCCGATGGCGCGCTATGTCTACAACAACGGCGGCAGACAGGCGGAGACGTGGTTCTATACCTCGCGCACCGTTGAGAGCAGCAAGGAGAGCGGCAAGACGCTGACCTCGTTCAACTTCTACGAAGAGGTCGAGGGCTTTGAGGTCGCGGTTCTGACGGACGGCGGCACCGCTTCGAGTTCGGAATTGCTGACGTGGACGATCGACTTCTACAGCCCGAGCGGCGCGCCCACGGTCGGCACGACCACCTACGGCAAGGGCGTCGCGCAGACGGTCATCTCGCTCGCAGGAGGCAATTACGAGCTCTACATCACCAACGGCAAGTACTATGTGCCCCTCGACGTCGGCGGCGAGACCGCTTGGGAGACGTCGATACACGAGGTGGGCATTTCGCCCTCGCCGCTCAACGTCGTCGAGACGACGGAGGTGAGGGACTATCCGCAGGATCTTGTCATCCAAAGGGCGGCGGCGGTGCTGGCAAACAATTGAAACATCGCGGCGTGCGCTTGACAAAGCGTGCGCCGCGGCGATATAATATCCGTGCAAGCGCGGGGATTTATTCCTGCGACTGCGAATCAATCACGCATTCCCGATCGATGAATTTCGGAGAGAAGGGTGAGGCGGTCGTTCGTTTCGCTTTTCTCCGCAATTGCGGAGATTTTTTTCGGGAAGAGGAGTTATTATGGCAAGAATAGGAGTGGTCGGCATCGTCATCCGCCCGGGCGGAGACAATGTCAAGGCGGTCAACGCGCTGCTTTCGGAGTTCGCCGACATCATCGTCGGCAGAATGGGCGTTCCCGACCGCGAGAGCGGCATCAACACGATATCGGTCATCGTCCGCGGCGAAAACGAGCGCATCTCCGCGCTTTGCGGCAAGCTGGGACGTGTGGACAGCGTGCGCGTCAAGTCGGCAATCGTAGCCGCAGACGCATCCGAAGAATGAAATCGATTTTGAGGTGAAGATATGAAAAAGTTTTTGTCAATCATGCTCGTGGCGGCTCTTGCAGTCACCGCACTCGCGCTTGTCGGCTGCGACGATCCCGAACAGCCGCAAGAAGGCTACACCTTCGTCATCCCCGACGGCGCGCCGGCTCTCGGCGCGGTGAGCGTCTTGAACGACGTGCCGGACGGCATAAAGTCGGTCGAGATCGTCCCGTCCAACACCATCTCTCAAAGGGCGGTGCAGTCGGACATCGCAATCGTCCCGGCAAATCTCGCCGCCAACCTCTACAACAAGGGGCAGGACGTCAAGTTGGTCGGTACGGTCACGCACGGCAATCTTTTCGTGCTAGGCACGACAAATTCCGTGAAGGCGCTTGCCGACCTCGAGGGCAAGCTCGTCTATTCGATAGGGCAGAACAGCGTGCCCGACTATGTGTTCCAAACTCTGCTCAAAGAGGCGGGGCTTGACGTCGTGCAGGGCGACGCCGCGCAAGAGGGCAAGGTCACTGTCAACTACAAAAACGACGGCTCCGAGGTGATGCAGCAGCTCGTCGTAGCCAAGAAAGAGGGCAAAGACGTCGTCGGCGTGCTCGCCGAACCGGCGGTCACCAACGCCAAGAAGGCGAAGGGCATGGTCGAGTTGTTCAATCTGCAGAGCCTTTGGCAGGCGCACACCGGCGCGGACGCGACAGGCTATGCGCAGGCGGTGCTCATCGTCAAGGGCGACGTCGCAAAGGACAAAGCGTTTATGGACAGGCTGATTGCCGCGCTCGAGGGCAACGGCGCGTTTGTCGCCGAGCATAGCGGCGAGGTCGCCGGAATCATCGCGAAGGTCTATCCGCAAAGTTCGTTCGCGGCGCAGACTTTCACCGCCGAGACGCTCGAAAGATGCAATTGCGGCTTCACGAGAGGCGCGGCGTGCAAGGCGGAGTTCGAGGCGATGGCTGAGGCTATCGCGGAAATCAACGCGCAGGCGATCGGAGGCAAGCTGCCCGACGCGGCGTTCTACTACGAGGGCTGATGACCGCCGAAAAGAAAAAGGTCTTGAAGCGGCTGTCGTCCGCGCTCTATCCGCTCGGGGCGGCGGCGCTCATCGTCGCGCTTTGGGCGATCACCGCGGCGGCGGTCGGCGAAGAGCTGCTCGTCCCGTCGGTGGGCGCGACTTTTCGCGGTCTTTGGCAAATGCTCACAGAGGGCGCGACCTATGCGGCGATAGGCGGCACGATTTGGCGCGCTCTCGCCGGCTGGGCGATCGCTCTCGCTGCGTCGGCGGCGTTCGCCGCGCTCGCGATCTTGTTCAAGTCCGTCAAAAAATTGTTCGCGCCGCTGATGTCGGTGATGCGCTCTGTGCCGACGATGTCGGTCATCATGCTCGCGCTGCTTTGGGTGACAAGCGGTCAAATGCCGCTGATCGTCACGTTCATGACCCTCTTTCCCGTTCAATATTCGGCGATGATTGCCGCGTCGGAAGCGGTCGATCCGCGGCTGGTCGAGATGGCGAAGATATACCGCGTTCCGACCGCGAAGAGGGTGGCGAAAATGTATTTGCCGTGCATGGCGCCGCAGATCGTCGAGGGCGTGCGCTCAACGCTTTCGCTGACGCTCAAAGTGACGATTGCCGCCGAAGTGCTCGCGCAGACGCGCGACAGCATTGGCGTGGGGATGATGCAGGCGCAGAGCTTTTTGCAGACCGACCGCATCCTCGGCTGGACGGTGATTGCAATCGTCTTGGGTGCGCTCGCCGAACTTTTGGTGACGTTCGCCGCATGGGCGGCAAGGAGGCTCTATGCTGTCGGTGAAAGGGCTTGAATTGTCGTACGGCGACAAAAAGATCTTCGACCGTTTCGACCTCGAGGTCGGGGACGGCGAAGTCGTCTGCATTCTCGGCAGGTCGGGGTGCGGCAAGACCAGTTTGCTCAATTGCATAGCCGGCGCGCTCGCTCACGGCGGCGAGATCGAGGGCACGGAGAGGGGAGTGGCATATCTGTTCCAAGAACCGCGCCTCATCCCCGCGCTGACCGCGGCGGAGAACGTGCGCTTCGCGGTCGGGCACCTCTATGCGGACAGTTCGGCGCTGAACGCCGAGATTGACCGCGTCTTTGCCAGCCTCGGCATTGACGGCTTGCAGGACAGACTGCCCGGCAAGATGAGCGGAGGACAGGCGGCGAGGGTCGCGCTCGCGAGGGCGCTCTGCCATCCGTCCGACGTGCTGCTGACGGACGAGCCGTTCGGCGCGCTCGACGTCGCGCTCAAATTGTCGCTGACCGAATACTTGATTTCCGCGCTCCAAGCGCGTCCGCGCACCGTGCTCATGGTGTCGCACGGCATAGACGAGTGCTTCGATCTTGCCGACCGCATCCTCGTCCTCGGCGGCAGTCCGTGCCGTATACTGTCCGAAACAAACATCGACGAGCCGCGCGGCGAAAGGGCGGATATCGCACACAGGGCGCAAAAAACGGAAGAGATCAAGCGCGCGCTGACCGCCGAGTGAACACGTGGCGCGAATCGTCGCGCTAGTTCAATCTTTTCAAAGTCGCATTGATCGCGTCGTCGTCCGGCAAAGGGACGGCGGCGCTTTTCTTTTCGGCGTGCGCGCCCGAGTTCATCGACATCAACAGCGGCAGCAGCGCGCTCATGTCGCCTCCGCCGTTCATCGCGGCGAGCAGAGGTTTGAGGGAGGGGTCTTGGGCGGCGAGAGCCGCCAAAATTTGTTCGTTCATTTTGCTCCTTGCGCTGTCGCGCTTCGCCCGTCTGCGGCATATAATGCGAAGGCAGGAGGGCATATGAAAAGATATTACGACGATCTCGACCCGGCGCTCGTCTCCGCGGCGGAGCGCGCGAGGGCGGAAGGCAAACTCGACGACGCCGCGCTCGAGGACTTCTTCACGCGCGTCCGTCCCTTTTTGGACGACGTGCAGGCGGCGCGATTGCGTGCGATGATCGACAAGCTCAAGACGGGGGAGTGATCACCGCCCGACAAGCAGCCGCAGCACTCTGACCAATTTTTCTATGTGGTACGGGGTGTTGCAAAATCCTATACCGACGCGCACCGCGCCCGTCTCTTCGGTGCCGAGGAAGCGGTGCATCAGCGGCGCGCAATGCAGTCCCGCGCGTACGGCGATGTTGTTGTCGTTGAGATAGTCGGCGATTTCGGACGGGTCGAAGCCGTTCAGCGTGAACGAGATGACGCCGCTGCGCGACTCGGCGATCACTTTGAGTCCTTTGATCGACGACAAGCCGCGGCACGCGCTCTCGGACAGCGCGGCGATACGCGCGTTGATCTGATCGAAGTTGAGATGCGTCCACCTCGCCGCCGCGTACATGCCGGCGATACCGCACGAGTTGACGGTGCCGCTCTCGAAGCCTTCGGGAATGCCGCGCGGCTGTACGAGCGAGAGGCTGTCCGTGCCTGTGCCGCCGAAGCGTATCGGGTCGAGGGGGATGTCGCGGTCAAAGATCAGCATCCCCACGCCCTGCGGTCCGTGCAGTCCCTTATGCGCGGCGAGCGCATACATCACGCCGCGCCTTTCTGCGAGCGGCGGCTTGACGTGCCCTGCGCCCTGCGCGCCGTCTATCAGCACAAAAACTCCTCTTTGCGCACACAGGTCGCAAATTTTCTCAACGTCGTTGGCAAGCCCGGTGACGTTTGAGACCGCATTGACCGCGACCAATCGCACCGACTCGTCAAGCAGCGGCGCGATGTCGTCTGCGGTGATTGCGAGTCCCTGCGAGGGCGCAGCGTACACGACCTTTACGTCGTTTTCGCCGCGCAATTTTTCGAGAGGGCGAAGTACGGAGTTGTGCTCGGTGACCGTGGTCACGACCGTGCCTCCGGCGAGATAGCCCTTGAGCCCGAGCAGCGCGAGATTGTGCGCTTCGGTGCAGCCCGAGGTGAAGACTCCGGCGTAGTTTTCGTCCGCGCCCAAAAGCGACAGCATACCTTCGCGCGCCGCGTCCGTTCTCGCCGCGCAGGCGAGCGCGTCGGCGTGTGTGCCGCGCCCCGGGTTAGCGCTCTCCGAGCACTCGCACATCATCGCCTCGAACATGCATTGCGGCTTGAAGCGCGAAGTCGCCGCGTTGTCCAAATAGATCATCTTTCACCTCACAAACATCGTCGTCGATCAATATATTGTATTGAGGCGCGCTTAGGATAATGCCGCGCGATACATAGTATCGTGAGGTGGACATGTACTTGATCGTATTTTCTTCGCGCGCGGCGGCATTGCGAGTCAAGGCGAGATTGGACGCGTCGGGCATATTCGCTCAGGCGGTCTCCACGCCGATAGGGCTGGGGAAGAGCTGCGGCATATCGCTCAAAGTATGGGGCGCGCCGCCCGCAGTGTTGGCTCGGATGTGCGAGGGCGCGCCGATATATCTCAAAAGCGGCTCCGCATGGATGCTCGCGACATGAAAAAAGCGCCCCCGAAACGAGGCGCCCTGCATTCAAAAGATCATCTGCGCGCGGCGCTCTCGTGAGCCGCGCGTATTTTTACGGCGAGAGCTTTGGGCGATTCGATCTCGATTGCGTCGCCGAACGAGAGTAGCTTTGCAAAGGTCGACTCGTTGTCAAAGACGTCGCCGCGCGCGGTATAGCCCTTTTCGGTCTTGCGTACGTTCTCGAGCCCGAGCCATTCCTCGACGTCGTAGCGCGCCTTTTCGCCGACATGCAGCACGATGTGTATCTTTTGCTTTTTGGTGGGGTCGGCGAGGTCCCAGCTGCGTTCGAATCGCGGCGGTATCACATAGTCCGAATTTGTCGGCACGATGTGCGTGACGCGCGACAGCTTGAACATGCGCATCGCGTCCTCGCGGCGGCACCGCGCGAACACGTACCAATTGCCGTTGTTGTAGACGAAGATGTACGGCTCGATCACCCTCTCGGAGACGTCGCCGCGGCGGTTGTGGTAGCAGATCTCGACCGCCTTGCGCGCCTTTTTGGCGGCGGACAGCGCGTCCAATTTTGCGCCGAAAGCGTCGCCCGGAGGCGCGTCCGCAAAGTCGACCGCAAAGTCCTCGCTTGCAAAGCCGCTCGTGCTCGCGGACGGGCGCATCGAGTTGAGCTTGAGCAGCACCTTGTCTCTGAAAGCGGTCGGGGAAGAGAAAGCCTCAATCGCCGCGACAATGTATTGAAGCTCCGCCTTGTCGAAGAGCGCGCTTGTCAGGCGGAAGTCGCTTCCGATCGAAATACCTCCGCCCTTGCCCTTGTTGGACACGACGGGGACGCCCGACGCCGAAAGCACGTCGATGTAGCGGTAGACCGTGCGTTCGGACACTTCGAGGCGTTCGGACAGCTGTTTTGCGGTGAGTTTGTCGTGGGCGAGAAGCTCGAGCAACATTATAAAAGCGTCGGCAACCATAGAGGTCCTCCTTCATCAATATTGTAACACGCACGCGCCCGTACGTCAATAATTAAAGAGTATAGAATGGCAGCGTAATTGAGTAACAGATGTTGCATATTTGAGGAGTTTCGGACGCCAAAAAAGGCGCTTTTGGCAAGTTATACTACAAAATTCGGCAAAAGTGTCCGATAACTCAATTTTTTGTATAAAATTTTTTGACATCAATACGGCGTTGCGCTAAAATATCGTCATTAAAATTGAACGCAAATTTTGAGGTGTATATATGAACGCTTATGTGCAAAGAGTCCTCGATGATCTCATCGAGCGCAATCCCGGACAACCCGAGTTCCATCAGGCGGCGACCGAGATCCTCTCTTCGATCTCGCTCGTTTTCGACAAGCACCCCGAGTATGAAAAGCTCGGTCTTTTGGAGATGCTCGTCGAGCCGGAGAGGGTGATCATGTTCCGTGTTCCCTGGGTGGACGACGCCGGCAACGTGCACGTCAACAAGGGTTACAGGGTGCAATTCAACAGCGCGATCGGCCCCTACAAGGGCGGCTTGCGCTTCCATCCGTCGGTCAATCTGTCCATCATCAAGTTCTTGGGCTTCGAGCAGATCTTCAAGAACTCGCTGACCGGTCTTCCCATCGGCGGCGGCAAGGGCGGTTCCGACTTTGACCCCAAGGGCAAGAGCGACGCGGAGGTCATGCGTTTCTGCCAGGCGTTCATGAGCGAGCTTTACCGTCATATCGGCGCGGATACCGACGTCCCTGCGGGCGACATCGGCGTCGGCGGCAGAGAGATCGGCTACATGTTCGGCTACTACAAGAAGCTTGTCAACGAGCACGTCGGCGTGCTGACGGGCAGAGGTCTGACCTACGGCGGTTCGCTCGTCCGCACCGAGGCGACGGGATATGGGCTCATCTACCTCATGGAGGAGATGCTCAAAGAGAAGAACCTGTCCTTCGACGGCAAAAAGGTCGTCATCAGCGGCAGCGGCAACGTCGCGATCTACACTCACGAGAAGGCGAACAAGCTGGGCGCGACCGTGCTCGCAATGAGCGATTCTTCCGGCTATATCTATGACGAAAACGGCATCGTCCTCGAGACAATCAAGCTCATCAAGGAGCGCAACCGCGGACGTATCTCCGAGTATGTCAAGTATCATCCGACCGCGAAGTTCGTCGCCGGCTGCAAGGGCATTTGGACCATCCCCTGCGACTTCGCGCTTCCGTGCGCCACGCAGAACGAGCTCGATCTCGCTTCCGCCGAGACTTTGGTCAAGAACGGCGTCAAAGCGGTGGGAGAGGGCGCGAACATGCCCTGCACGATCGAGGCGGCGGAGTACTTCCAAAACCACGGCGTCCAATTCGCTCCGGCGAAGGCGGCAAACGCCGGCGGCGTCGCCTGCTCCGCTTTGGAGATGGCGCAGTCCAGCATGAGGACGTTCTGGACGTTCGAAGAGGTCGACGAGAAGCTCAAGCACATCATGATCAACATCTTCCATAACATCAAGGACGCCGCCGAAAGATACGGCATGAGCGGCAACTACATCATCGGCGCTAACATCGCCGGTTTCGAGAAGGTCGCGAACGCAATGTCCGTTCAGGGTATTTGTTGAGACCGCGCAAGTGGGGTGAGGACAAGGTTTTGAGCGGATCTTTTGCGCGCATACGTCGTCTTGCCCCTTGCTAAGCCATAAAGGATTGAGCTGC
>NHCFR05603__coassemble_553_pt1 | contig 25085 bp, 22 predicted proteins | sample NHCFR05603__metabat2_high_PE_018 | metagenome-assembled genome bin NHCFR05603 | reverse complement strand
AAATTCGACGACTGTGACAGTTATTATCAGCTTGAATTCTTTAAGATTGAAGGACATGACGTCATTCGATATCAATACGAAAAGTCGATGCCGTACAAAGGGGGTTATGTCGGCGACTTTGTTGAGATGTTGAGATTCGCCGAACAAAACGGATTTGTTTATGATAATTACAAGCAAGACAACTTTATTGTGGTGCAAGGAAAGGTCAAGCTTGTGGATTATGGGAAATCGTTCCTGCCGATTTCGCATGCAGGAACGGAAAAGTCCATAACAAGAGTTTACGAAATGTTGCGATATCCGTCGTTAACAGGGGATGAATTCAAGCAGCTTATTCGGCGAAGCTATAAGGGGACGACGCAGTATTTAGATGACGGAAGAGAAAACCTTGCAAAACTAATTTCAAGACGACATAAGGAAGATCTTCATGATAAACGGGTTTTGGAGGTGATTGAGGAGGCGGAGCCAAGAAGGATTCTTGATTATGGAGCCGGAAAGTGCAAGATTGCGAACAGCTTAGCTAAAAAGTATGAAGTAGATGTATACGATATCGACGTTGACACTTTGATGTCTCGCGCGGATTCTACGGTAAAAACTATTACAACTCATGAGGAATTGGGGTGTGAGCAGTATGATGTAGTCACTTGCAATTTGGTTTTGTGCTGTGTGTCAAGCGACATGGCGCAAGATATAGTTCGTGATTTGAATATGGTTTTAAAGCCGGGCGGAGAAGCGATTATCAGTATTTGCAATCCGCTATTCAACAGCGTGCAACATACAGAACTGAGGCGAAGCGGGCTGCAGGGAAAATATGCTCAATCGGAAAAATTCGAAAAACTCATAACGGTTGGAACCCCTATGCGGGAAGAGTATCATCGGCCGATAGAATATTACATTAATTTATTTTCGAGAAACGGATTTCGGCTTGTCAAAGTGGTTGAAGGAGAAGGGGTAAATGTCGATACGCTTTTGCCTATTTCCGAACACTTAGTTTTTGTATGCGAGAAAACAGTAAATGCCGCGAGCTATGATGACTGTACATTGTTGATTAAAACCAATCCTATGGAATGGGGGTGTATATACAAAAACATTCGCCATATCGTTACCGCGTTGGAAAAGTACGGCAGTTTTGAAAAACGCTTGATTGTTATCGATATGACTACAGCCAAAAGGAGGGTACGAAGATATGCTTTCGATGACGAGGAAAAACTGACAAGGGAATTGCTTAGAGCAAAAGAAAACGGATTGATTGATGAAATACTTTGTGCCGGGGAAGGCAAAGAGGTGGCGAGGCTGTATAATAAGTACTTCAACATATGCGCGAAAGGAGGGCATGCTTCAAACGGACAGGGGATATTTGCAACGCTTCTTGCGTTTGAGCGAATAGAAACAAAATATGTGTTTCAGACAGACAGCGACATTCTTTATTATATAGATACTGATATTGTCAGAAACGGAATCGAAGAGCTAAAGAGAGGCGCGATGACGGTTACTCTAGGGCTTGCGAGGCGGTTTTCCGAAGAAAAAACATACGGTATGCGTACAGAGGTAAGAACGTGCCTGCTGGATATAGAAAAACTGAGAGCGCGGCTCCCTCTGCAGAATTGTGCTGTTAAAGGGGAGGTGCAACTGCCGTGGCACAGAAGCTTGGATCTTGCGCTTAGGAGAGAAGAAAGTGTTCGCTTGGCGGATGCAAAGGCATGGTTTGTTCATCCTGAAAATCATGTAAAGACAGAAATGAATTTTGTATCCACGGTCGAGGGAAGAGTCGAGGAGGGATGGTTTAGTCCGATGCAGGAAGGCCGGGTGAACATGCAAGGATTACGCGCGGATTGGGCAGAAAAAACAAACGCAGATGTGGTTTTGTATGTGAGAGGATACAACACTCCGTGTGAAAAACTGAAACGGCTATTCAATAGTATCAAAAGACAAACATATCAGGATTTTGAAATTGTTTATATCGATGACGCGTCAACAAACGAGAGCGGAGAGTATGCGAAATTGATACTGAAATACGACACATATTTCGCAGAAAGAACGAAGACGGCTTTTAATGACGAAAATGCCGGAGAGCTGGCGAATTTCGTATTTGCGATGCAAAACATGATAGTAAATAAAAACGCGATAGTTATTAATGTGGATAACGATGATTATTTGGTAAACGACAAGGCGGTGGAAATCATAACGGAAAAATTTGCCGAAGGGGCGGAGATTACTTGCGGGAATTGTATAAGATGGGATAAGCCATTGAAAAATTATAGTGTTTATTCGTTTGATGAGGTTTGGAATAGGGACGGAGACAATGTATGGCTGCATCCGAAATGTTTTAGACGGTATCTCTTTGATTATATCGATGTAGAAAACGATCTTATGGTCAATGGTAAATATATCGATGTAAATACGGATTTCGCATTCATGTTGCCCATGATTCGGAAAGCAAAAACAAAGAAGTTTATCGAAGATATACTGTATTATTTCGAGCCGAGTAAAAGCAACGCAGAGCACAGAGGAAAGTACGGAGTTGAAGAGAAAAGAAAGATAAAACAAATGCTCTTGGACAGGGCAAGAAGGAGAGAACAATGAAGAAAATCGTAGCAGTTGTCGGTGACAGCGGAATAGGAAACGACAGAAAAAAATACCAAACGGCATTTGAAACAGGAAAAGCATTGATTCAAAACGGGTTTCGGGTTCTTACAGGCGGAATGGGAGGAGTAATGGAGGCGGCGCTCGCAGGTGCGCGAGCAGCGGACGGCTATCGGGAAGGAGATACGATAGCAATTCTGCCGTCGTTCGACAGCGATAACGCCAACGTCTATGCAGATATTATCATTCCGACAGGACTGGATCTTTCGAGAAATGTTATTGTGGCGAATGCCGACGCCGTTGTGGCAATAGGAGGGGGAGCCGGCACGCTGTCGGAAATAGCGATGGCTTGGTCCTTGTTTAGACTTATTGTTGCTTACGATAACGTAGAGGGGTGGGGTGCAAGGCTTGCAGGGAGCAGATTGGATGCGCGAGAAAGATATGTCGGCGCTGACGATAAGATTTTTGCCGTATCTACAGTTCAAGAGTGTATGGCATGTCTTAACGAAAAGATGAGTTTTTATTCGAGACGACACCACGGAATACAAAACAGGAAACGGTGAAGTTGTCTTAACGGGTAAGTCAAGCAAGTATGGAGAGGCAGAAAAACTGCCAAATATAAAAGCAGGAGATGAGATATAATTTTGGGAGAAAACAATATGAAGACAGGAATTATTGGATATGGGCATGTTGGGAAAGCAATGCATGAACTGTTTACCGATGCCGTGATTTACGACGAGCCGCTGGCAATAGGTTCCATGGAAGAAATAAATAAGTGTGAAGCTGTGTTTGTTTGCGTTCCGACACCGCAAGGACAAGACGGGCATTGCAATACGAGCATTGTGGAAAAGGTAATCGGTCAAATTACCGCTCCGTTGATTATTCTGAGATCTACGGTAAGCGTTGGGTTTACCGACGAAATGATGGCAAAGTATAATAAAGAAATTGTGTTTCAGCCGGAATATTACGGTGAGACCACAGCGCATCCGTTTTCGAATTTGCGCGACAGAACATGGCTGGCTTTCGGAGGAACGAGAACAGGCATTAAAGCGGCGATAAGGACATATCAATCGGTAATCAATTCCTGTGTAAATATTTATCAGGCGGACGCAAAAACGGTCGAGATGGCAAAATATATGGAAAACGCATTCCTGGCAACCAAAGTAACATTCTGCAATGAGATGTATGATATCGCAGAAGCACTTGGTGTTGACTACAATCTTGTAAGAGAAATATGGATTGCCGATTCGCGGATTGGAGCAGGACATACGTTCGTATATGAAAACGACAGAGGGTACGGCGGAAGCTGCTTGCCGAAAGATGTTGCTTCACTTGTCGCTCAAGCGAAGGACAATAACGTCGATTGCACATTGCTGCGAAGCGTGATGCGAAAGAATGAGACGTATAGGAGGTGACGGGATGGAAGCAGATTCCAGCCGCGAACCATATTATAAGACACTGATACGGCGGGGATATACGTATCTCACATGTAGTGAGAAACACTATATATTCGAAAAAGAAAGAGTCGTTGTCAAAATCGCAAAAAGCGAATATAACAACAGCGAGACAGACGAGTCGTATTATATAGAAAAAGCAGCACTAGACCTCTTGAGTTTACATGGCCTGCCCGTTGCCAAAGTACACAAAATATACGCAAAAGGCGAGCTGCTTGACGATTTTACTGTTTTGGAAGAGGAAAAGGTGAATGGAGTAGTCTATTACAAAAAAGATAGCAAGGAGGACATATTGCGACAGGCGTTGAACTTGATGACGGAAGCGACAAAAATTGCGGGGAGCAAGTTTGGGCTGATGGACAAAGACGGAGAAGCAAAATACTCGTCGTGGCAAGAATTTTTGCTTGAAGTGGTCGAAAAAATGCCTCAAGACGAAAGAAGATTGTGTGTGCAAAAGATTGAATCGATGCCGAAGCCTGAAAAACCGTCGTTTGTTTTTACGGATTGCAATATGGGCAATTTTATATTTCGCGGAAAGCGCCTCGAGAAAGCAATCGACGTCGAACGTCCGTTGTGGGGAGACAAGTTGTTTTTATACGGGGTTATCAAAAGCAGAAATCCATACATGTATAGAATGGCGCCCGAAAGAGAGGAGAACGAGATTATACGGTTTTACGCAAAGATATATCCGTATATTTTCAAATAAACAAAACATTAAAGAAGCAATAAAAAGGAGAAAAGATGAGGTACTTGTGTTTTGATATCGAGTGTTGTGACGGACAACATATTTGTGAATTCGGATATGTAATAACCGACGAAAATTTGGCGGTGCAGAAAAAAGGAATACTCTTGATAAATCCCAGAGAAAAGTTTCGTTTGACGGGAAGGAGGGATGGTCGAGATATCAGCCTTCATTTCGAGGAAGAGCAATACTATGCAGCCGAAGAGTTCGATCGGCATTATGACAAGATTTTACAATTGATAACATACAGACCGCAGACCATCATTGGATTTTCTTGCAAGAACGACAAAATGTTTTTAAAAACTGCCTGTCAAAGATACGACAAGTCAGAGATAAATTATTTCGCGATTGACTTGCAGGCGTATGTTAAGAGATTGTGGAGAGGGGGAAGGATGTCGCTCGAGGCATTGGCAGACGAGCTCAAAGTTGAGAGAGACGATTGCTTGATACATAAAAGCGATGATGACGCGGAACTTACGATGCGATGCATGAGAGCTCTATGTGAAAGAGAAGGGTGCTCAATCGGCGAACTAATCAAAAAGTGCAACAAAGACGACTTTGGCTTTTTCCTCGACGATATTGTCGACGCGCCGCAGAGGGCAAGTAAAAACGAGCGCCTGCGAGAGCTGGCGGTATTTTTGGAAAGGGCAAAACCTACAACAAAAACGAAAAACGCTTGGGTGGCAGGGAAGAAGTTTTGCTTCAGCAAAATATATGAGCTAAACAGGACGAAGGACTGCATGGTGCTGATACAAATGTTGATTGACGCCGGCGGCAGATATATACAGAAAGTATCCGAGTGTGATTATTATGTCGTAAGCGCCGAAGACGCGGAAGATGACAAGAAAAACAGGCGCTATTCGGCGGCTCTGCGATACATTGCGACAGGAGACCTGGAAGCTGTAAGATATGACGAGTTTTTGCGGCGGCTTGGCATAACCGATGGCGAGCTGATTTCTATGAAGTTGCCGCAATACCTATATAAGAGACAGTGAATTCAAGCAAATGATCATCGGCAAGGCGGACGACAAAAGTCAAGCCGGTCAAGCAACGATTAAAAGGGAGCATGCATTAACCACGTCCCTATTGACAACCGCGTGAGGATTTGGTATATTTATAATATAGTTGCGCGCATAGGCGCGTAAGGAGGGAGAAATGACATTTTGGCAAGAGGTGGCGCTGGTTTTCACGGAGATTGGGTGGATTCCGGCGATTTGCCTCATATTGGGAATGATTTTGATCATTGTCGAAATCTTTCAGCCGGGGTTCGGGTTTTTCGGAATCGCAGGCGGAATTTTGGTGGTGATCGGAATCATCGTGCGCATTTACAACAGCGGCGGCGGCAACCCCATCATACAATTTTTCGTCTTGTTGGCAATCGTATTGGGGGTGCTGGCTTTGGCTACGGTGATTATGATGATTGCGCTCAAAAAGGGGTGGCTTGCCCGGACGGGGCTGGTCAACAAGGATACCGCCGTTTCGACGGGGCATACGCTCGGCACGGGCAATTTTGAAGAGCTCGTGGGCAAAGAGGGCGTGACGCTCTGTGCGCTTCGCCCGTCGGGGAAGGCGGAGATTGACGGCAAGGAATATGACGTTGTGTCCAATTCCGTGTTCGTCGCCAAAGGTTGCAAGATCGTCGTCGACAGCGTCGAGGGCGGCAAAATAACGGTCAAACAGATCGAAAGGGAGGAGTGAATGCTCACATTGCTTGCAATGAGCGCGGGCGAGATTACCGGTATCATTATCGCGTGCGTCGTCGTCCTCGCTCTCATCGCCGTGATTTTCGGCATACTGCCCGTCAGAATATGGTTCCGCGCGCTCGTATCGGGCGTCAAGGTGCCGATGGCGAGGCTCATCGGAATGAAGTGGCGCGGCGTCAAGGTCGCGACCATAGTCGACGCGTATATCAGCGCGTCAAAGGCGGGACTCAACGTCACGATCGACGAGCTCGAAACGCACGTTCTCGCAAAGGGCGACGCAATCAAGGTCGTCAACGCGTTGATCAGCGCGCACAGCGCAAACATCAAGCTGGAGCCGGAGACGGCGAGGGCGATCGACCTTGCCGGCCGCGACGTGCTCAACGCGGTCAAGGTGTCCGTCAATCCCAAAGTCATAGAGACGCCGCCCATTTCGGCGATAGCGAAAGACGGCATCGAGCTTCGCGTCAAGGCGCGCGTGACCGTCAGGGCGAACATCACGCGCCTCATCGGCGGCGCGGGCGAGGACACAATCATAGCGCGTATCGGCGAGGGCATCGTCACGACCGTCGGCTCGGCGGAGAGCCACAAAGACGTGCTCGAAAACCCCGACCAAATTTCCAAGACCGTTCTCAACAAAGGTCTTGACAACGGCACCGCGTTTGAGATTTTGTCCATCGATATCGCCGACATCGACGTAGGGCGCAACATCGGCGCGCAATTGCAGATGGACCAGGCGGAGGCAGACAAGCGCATCGCCGAGGCAAAGGCGGAAGAGCGCCGCGCAATGGCGGTCGCGCTCGAGCAGGAGATGAAGGCGAAGTCCCAGGAGATGCGCGCTTTGGTCATCGAGGCGGAGGCGGAAGTGCCCAAGGCGATGGCAAAGGCGCTGCGCGACGGCAAGCTCGGCGTGATGGATTACTACAATATGCAAAACGTGCAGGCGGACACCGCAATGCGCAACTCGTTGACCGGAAACGAACCGGAAAAGACGGACAAGAAGAAATGATCGAATTCGTTGTTTTCCTCATTGTGGCGGTGATCGCCGCAGTGATCGGCGTCGTGAGTTACGTCAAGAAAGACAAGCTCAAAAAGACGAACGCGCCGCCGGACAGGATGCCGACGCAAGCCGAAATGGCGATCGACGAGGCGCAATTCGTATTTGAACCGGTCGACGAGCGACGGTCGCGTTCCGCCGCGCCGCCGCGTATACCGGCGAAAAGCGCGCCGCGCAAACCTGCCGCAAGTTCCGGGCATCACGCCGAACATTGCGCGGTCCCGCATTCGGGCGGCGGCAAATACCGCGTCGAGCGGGTGTCGGTCGGGGGCAGCATAGGCGGCAAGAGCCGCGAAGGGTGCGGCGAACATTACGGCGTGCGCTTTGTCAAAGTCGACCAAAAGCAGGCGGACGACGACAAAATCTATGTCTCCAAAGAGGACATGAGGCGCGCAATCGTGCTCGGGCAAGTGCTCAACGACCCGGCGTTTAAGCGTCGATACGGCGGCGTGAAGAGATGAAAAACACCCCCGGGCAAGTCCGGGGGATATTTTTGCCTTTTTGGCGCCCGTGTGCGTTATTTGAGGTTTGACAGATCGATTTCTTTGACGTCATCGGGAATGAACACGTCCAGTTCTTCGTGCATATCCGCATCGGTAATCGCCGCAGACGGCATCTTGAAATAGGTAGCTTCGCCCTCGGCGAGGACGGCGCCCGAGGCGTCGTAGATCTTTGCCTGTCCGACGTAGGCGCGCGAGCTGTTTTTGACGATCTTGCCGATTCCGATCAAGGGCGCGTCGTAGGGGACGGGCTTGCGGAATTTGACCTTGATGTCGAGAGTGACCGCCAGCTTGTCCGGTTCGAAGCACCAAATCACTCTGCCGATGAGTTCGTCGAGCATGCAGGTGATCATTCCGCCGTGTGCTCTGCCGGGGTAACTTTGGTGTTCGCTGCGGTAAGAAAACAGCGTGACGACGGAGTTGTCCTCCATCTCGTAAAAGGGCGCTTTGACCCCGAGAGGGTTGTTCATGCCGCAGATGATACAGCTTCGGCTGTTTGCCTGTTTGCGCAAAACTTTCATAAAATCCTCCGCCGCATATTCGCGGCTCTGTCGCAAACATTGTAGCATCTATTAGGCGAAAAGTAAACAAAAAGGCGTCAAACACGCTAAAATCGCGAAACATATCGCAAATTTTGCCCTCAATCGCGCAAATTGCGCGATATTGTTGACTATGCGTGCGCGAGTATTTATAATAAAAGAGTACAAAAGGTATGGTACGGAGAGAAGCTATGAATGCGTTTTACAAGTTTTACTGCAGGGTTTTCCAAAAGACGATGAAGCTCGTCTCGCCGCTCTTGCCGTGGCGCGAGCCTCAATTGCTGTCCCCCGAGGGCGGCGCAGAGGGGCTTGGCGCGATGATCAAGGGCAAGTACCGCAAGGTGTTTGTCGTCACCGGACCCAATGTGTTCAAAAAGGGCTTGGCGGACGGGCTGCTGCGCGGATTTGACAGCGCAGGCGTAAAGTACGAGCTGTTCAACCGCGTCGTCAACAACCCCACGATTGACAACATCGAAGAGGCGTTCACCGTCTACCGCAACGCCGAGTGCGACGCGATTGTCGCTTTGGGCGGCGGTTCACCGATGGATCTCGCCAAGGTGGTGGGCGCGCGCGCCGCGCGTCCCGAGAAGAAGGTCAAGCAGATGAAGGGCTTGCTCAAGATTCGCAAGCGCATTCCCGACCTGTATGCAATTCCGACGACCGCCGGATCGGGCAGCGAGACCACTCTCGCCGCCGTCGTGAGCGACAGCGAGACGCACGAGAAATATGCAATCAACGACGTGTCGCTCATTCCGAGATATGCGATTCTCGACCCAAAGATGACGGTCGGGCTTCCGCCTCAGACGACCGCGACGACTGGTATGGACGCGTTGACTCACGCGGTCGAGGCGTACATCGGCGGCAGCAACACCAAGCTGACGCGCACGCGTGCGGAGCAGGCGGTCAAGCTGATTTTCGAGAATTTGGAAAAGGCGTATGAGGAAGGGGCGGACATAGACGCGCGTACGAATATGCAAAAGGCGTCATATTACGCCGGCGTCGCGTTCACGCGCGCATATGTCGGTTATGTGCATGCGCTCGCTCATGCGTTGGGCGGATTTTACGGCACGCCGCACGGGCTTGCCAACGCGGTGCTGCTTCCCGTTGTGCTCGAGTACTACGGCAAGAGCGCGGAAAAGCCGCTTGCGCGGCTTGCCGACATTGTCGGAGTGAGCGAGCCCGACGACGATGACGCCGCAAAGGCGGCGAAGTTCGTCTCAAAGGTCAAGGAGATGAACGCGAATATGGGCATCCCGACCACAATCGAGGGCATAAAGCCCGAGGACATTCCGCTGATGGCGGACAGGGCGTTCAAAGAGGCGTGTCCGCTCTATCCGGTGCCCGAAATTTTGGACAGACCGCAGCTTGAAGAGCTGTATCGGATGATCTCGGCATGAGGGCGATTGTCGTCGGAGCGGCGGACGACTTCGTGCCGTTTTGCAAAAGGGACGGCGACATCGTGATTGCCGCGGACGCCGGATGGGCTCAACCGGGCGTTGCCGCGCTCGCCGACGTCGCGATAGGCGATTATGATTCGCTCGGTTATGTGCCGAGCGGCGTCGAGGTTGTCAAACTCAACGTTCGGAAGGATTTCACCGATACGTGGGAGGCGGCGATGCTCGCGGTCGAGAGGGGATGCGAAGAGGTGCATTTTTATGCGGTGCTCGGCGGCAAACTCGACCATGCGCTCGCCAATCTGCAACTCGGCATTCGGCTTGCCGAAATGGGCAAGTCTGCCGTTATGCACGGCGAGGACTGCGACGTCTTTTTCGTCGCGAACGGGTCGCTGAACGTGTCGGCGGCGCCGGGGACGAGGGCGTCCGTGTTCTCGTTCGGCGAGAGCAAAGGGGTCACGCTGAGAGGGTTTGATTATGAACTGGAGGACGCGGCGCTCGGATTCGACTATGCGCTCGGAGTGAGCAACGAGATTGTCTCGAAGATTGCTACGGTCACGGTCAAAGACGGCGCGCTTGCGGTATTTGTATATGAAAAAAGCGGTAATTTTCGATCTTGACGGCACGCTTCTCAACACCGTCGCGGACATCGCCAATGCGGTCAATTCCGCGCTTTGGGAGAACGGGTTGCCCTATCGCTCGCTTGACGAGGTGAGGCGCTTTGTCGGCAACGGCGCGCGCAAGCTGATTGAGAGGTGCGTCGAGGACGGCCCGTCCAAGTACGACTCGGTGATGAGGGCGTTCGAGAGCATTTACGGCGAGGACTGTCTCAATCAGACGAGGCCGTACACGGGCGTCATGCAGCTGTTGCGCCGATTGAAAGAGGAGGGCTATGTGCTCGGCGTGCTGTCCAACAAGCCCGACTTCGCGGTCGGCAAGATATGCCGCCACTTCTTTGGCGATATGCTCGATTTTGCGGTCGGGCAAAAGGACGGCGTCAAGGTCAAGCCCGATCCGACGCTGCTGCTCAAAGAGCTGGACGCCATCGGCGCCGACAAGGGCGCGACCGTCTATGTCGGGGACGGCGAGACGGACGTTGCGTGCGCGGCGGCGGCGGGCGTCGCGTTTGTGGGCGTGGATTGGGGCTATCGATCCGAACATCAATTGCGCGACGCGGGCGCGGAAAAGATTGCCTGCTGCGCACAAGAACTTTACAGACTGATCGCAGTCGCCTGCGGCAGTGAGGAGGAATAATATGGCGCAAAAAGACTTGTTCGACAAGGTCAAGCCGCTCGGCTATTACCGCGCGGTCAGCAGGAAGGGAGGCGTGATGTCGGCAATCGCGCTTGCCGGAGTTTTCTTCATCTTGCACTACATTTTCGACAACTACATCTATGGGCACGTGCTTGAGACGATTGCGTCGATGGAGACGGTGTTCTATGTGCTTGCCGGCATCATCGGCGTCGCGGCGCTCGGCTATGCGTTGACGACGTTCTTGTCGCGCAAGGTGAGAGGATTGGATACCGCGTTGTTGGTGCTCGTGTTCGCGGACATCATGGTCATCATCCAAAAACTTCTCGTCGACAAGTATGTGCTCAACAAAATGCAGCCGGTGTTCTATTATGTGCCGCTTGCGGTCGCGGTCGTGTTGACCATGGTCAGGTGGTTCAGATTCAAGCCCGAATTCAACCGCATCGTCGACACAAAGCCGATGCCCGTTGCAGGAGCAAAGTCCTATTACAAGCTGATGTTCTCGCGCCCATCGACATATGCGGCGGCGGTTGTCACCGCGGTCGTCATGATTGCGTTCATCATCACCGAGAAGAAAGGGTGGTTCGGCTTCACCGCTGTCAGTACGGACGCGAGCAAACAGATGTATCGCATCTTGACCGTGGGCGCGGTGATTGCGGCGGTGTTCTATATCGTCAGCCTCATCGCACGTCTCGTCAACAAGAACGTCAACTTCTGCGACACGATTGCGATGAATACGGTCGTGATTGCGATTGCGATGTTGGTGAGGCTTGCGTTCGCTCACGCGGTCGCGGACATCGTCGTCGCGATAGTCTTGGTCGTGTGCGCTGCCGCGATGCAGGTCATCCTCGCATTGAGGACGGTCGACGTCCGCAACGTGCTCTATGTCGAAGAGGGCGCCGAAGAGAGAGAAAAGGCGGAAAAAGAGGCGAAGAAGGATGACGCGGTCATCGCGGTCATATCGCCTGCGGCGGTCGCCGCGGAGCCGTCCGATCTGTCCGAACTCGAGCGCAGAGTCGCCGAGACGGAGAGAGTCGGAGACTTTTTGATGCGCAACGCAGAGCGCACGATGTCTTTGATCGACGAGGAGAGGTCGCTGCGCGAGCGCCGCGCCGTCACCGTCGTCGAGAGCGCGCCGCAGGTCGCCGAGAGCGACAGAGAGGCGTTCTTGATGCGCAAGGCGGAACAGCTCGAATCCAAGGTCGAATACCTGATGACGGAGCTGAACGCGCTCAAAGCGAGGGTGGCGGAACTCGAAGCGAGACCGGTCGCCGTCGCTCAACCCGAGCCGCAGCCGCAGCCCGAAGAGACGGCGGAAGAGGGATATGAAGAATTCGAGCGCGAGCGCGAGTCGGTCAATTGGATAGAGACCGAGGCGAAGACGCGCCGCGCCAAGCCGCGCTATACGTTCGACCTCAAATTGAGATTGGCGGACGAGAATGTCAAGGGCTTCTACAGCGACATCAAAAACGCGCTGCTTTCCTACGGCATGCACAGCCGCATGAGCCGCCACAAGGAGAACTTCAACAAGGGGCGCAATCAGATCGCGCGCATGGCGATCAACGGCAAGACGCTCAAGGTCTATCTGGCAATCGACCCGAACACGCTCGACCCCAAGATATACCACCACAAGGACGTCAGCGACAAGAAGGGCGTCGCCGATCTGCCGACGATGATCAACGTGCGTTCGGGGCTTGCGGTGCGCAAGATCAAGGCTCTCATCGACCGCATCGCCGAAGAGCTGGTCATCAAGCCCAAGAAGTACGAGCCGGTCGACTTTGCCAAGGACCTCACGCTCGACGGCTTCACGACAGTGGAGCGCAAGGGCTACGGCTATATGGTCAAGGACGCCGCGACGCGTGCGCAGGCGGATGAAATCCCCGACGACTTCGCGACCAACGCGGTCGAATATATCTACGCCGAAAAGAGGGCGGAGAGGTTCATCAAGACAAAGGTCACGCTCGACCAGCTCGAGGACAAGTTCGAGGACGGCGCGACGATCGATATCGACGCGATCCGCGACAAGGGGCTTGCGTCCGCGCCCAATTCCAATTGGCTGTCCGTCGCGGCGAGCGACAGGCTGGGCAAGAAGTTCCATGTCTACGCCAACGAGTACACCGTCAGCGCGGCGAAGATGATCTGCGTTGCCGGCGGCGAGGCGTACATGATCCTTCAACCGGAGAATTGAAGATGAAGAGATATCGCATTGTGCCGCTGCCTTCGTCCGTCGAGTACGGTGACGCGGAATTCGAGTTCGGCAAGGTCGCGCTCGAAGGAGAGGGGTTCGAGGAGAGATATCTTACGCGGATGCTGTTGCCGGAAGCGGAGTTCGTACGCCCCGAAGAGGCGGACGAAAAGACGCTCGTCGTGTCCCGTCACAGGAACGGCGCGCTGCCCGACGAGGGCTGCGAGATCAGGATAAAGGGAGGCAGAGTCGACATCGCGTGCGGTGCAAAGGGCTTGCTCTATGCCTATGTCACGCTCGCACAGATCTTGGAACAGGCGGACGGCAAGGTGCGCGACGTGTTCGTCAAGGACAGCCCTCTGTGCAAATACCGCGGCATGATGCTCGACACCGCGCGCTATTTCATCCCGGTCGACGACGTGCGCAGGATGGCGGATCTGTGCGTACTGCACAAGCTCAACGCGATACATCTGCATCTGACCGACGACCAGGGATGGAGGCTTGAGTGCGACGCCTATCCCAAACTTCACCGCAAGGGCAGCCGCCGCAGCCATACCAACTTCGATCGCAAGCCGCACGAGGGCTACTACACCAAGGCGGAGATGCGCGGCATATTGCAATATTGCGCGGAACGCAACATCGCGGTGATGCCCGAGATTGATATGCCGGGGCATATGCGTGCGGCGCTCGCGTGCTATCCCGAATTGGGATGTTTCGGCAGGCAGCTGCCCGTCGCGACGCACAGCGGCGTAAAGCACGACATTTTGTGCGCGGGCAAGGAGAGCACGTTTGACTTCGTGTTCCGCGTTTTGGACGAGGTCGCGGAGCTGTTCCGCGGCTACACCGAATATATCCACATCGGCGGCGACGAGGCGCCCAAGATGCGTTGGGACATCTGCCCCGACTGCCGCAAGCGCATGCTCAAAGAGGGACTTGCCGACAGCGAACGGCTTCAAGGTTGGTTCATGAGGCGCGTTGCCGAGCACGTCATCGGGCTGGGGTTCAAGCCCGTGGTCTGGAACGAGGCGTGCATGAAGGGCGTTATGCCGTCGGACACCGTTTGGCAATTCTGGCATACGGACGGCATAAGCGCGGAGGAGACTTATGCGGACGCCAACGCGACCGGCGGGATGATCAATTCCGATTCCGCGTACGCCTATCTCGACCTTCCGTACGGGCAGATCAGCCTCAAAAAGAGTTACGAGTTCGAGCCAAAGCCCAAGGCGCTTTCCGAGGGCAAGGCGCTGGGCGGCGAAATAGAGCTTTGGGGGGAATATATCCCCGACCAAAAGACGCGGCTCAAACGCTGTCTGCCGCGTTCGTGCGCGCTCGCGGAGAAGATGTGGAGCGCCGCCGAGAGCGGATACGGAGACTTCCGCGACAGGCTCGAAGCGTTCGAGGACTTCCTCGAAGAAAGGCATTTCGAGGGAGAGGACAACGAGAAGGTCTACAATCCCGACAAGGCGCGCGGCGCGCTGCAAAAGCTGTGGTTCGAGCGCCGTCAGCTACATTGGGAAGGGCTGCACAATCTGATCGACGACGCGAGAGTCGCGAAAAAATACAACCCCGACAAGACATCAAAGTGACACACCGGGGTATCGGCAAATGAAAGAAAACAAAGCCGCACAAAAACTCGCCAAGGCGAGGGCAAGGCACAAACACAAGAGGGATTCCCTCAAATTGAAAATGGCGGAAAGGATCTATCCTTCCGTCGAGACGGGGTTGAGTTCGGCGCAGGCGGAAGAGCGGACGAAGGCGGGGCTTGTCAACACCAAGACTTCGACAGGCAGCAAGTCCTATCTGCGCATAGTCGCCGAGAACATCTTCAACTTTTGCAACACCGTCACCATTGCGCTGATGATTCTCTTAATCGCAATCGGCGCGTGGGATTATGCGATCTCTTCGTGCATCATCCTCATCAACATCGCGATCGGCATTTGGCAGGAGTTCAAAGCCAAGCGCACCGTCGACAGGCTGTCGCTGGTCGGGCGGTCGGTCTGCGACGTCGTCCGCGACGGCAAGCGCACGTCGATCGCGACGCAGGAGCTCGTACTCGACGACATCTACTATGTAGCCGCAGGCGCGCAGGTGCCCGCCGATTCCACCGTCAAGAGCGGCGAGATCGAGGTCGACGAATCGATTTTGACGGGCGAATCGCGCCCCGTCCGCAAGAGAGCGGGCGACGCGATACTTGCCGGGAGCACGATCCATGCGGGCGAGGCATGCTGTCTTGCGGACAGGGTCGGACAGGACAGATACATCGAGGGCGTGGCGCGCATAGCAAAGCGCGTCGGCAAGCCCAAGAGCAAGATTTTTTCGGTGCTCGACTCGTTGATCAAGGGCATCTCGATCGTGCTTGTGATACTTGCGGCGTTCTTGCTGATCGCCGAACGCGTCGCGGTCGGCGGACCGTGGAAGGACACGATTATATCGGTGTCGAGCAGTGTGCTTGGAATGATCCCGATTGGCATGTTCCTCTTGACGTCGACGGCGCTTGCGGCGTCGGTGCTCAAGATGTCGCGCAAGCATGCGCTCGCGCGTGACCTCTACGGCATCGAGATGCTGGCGAGCGCGGACGTGCTGCTTCTCGACAAGACGGGGACAATCACCGACGGCAAGCTGGAGCTGGTCGAGACCCTCGCGCTCGACGAGACGATATCGGCGCCCGTGCTGCTCAACACAATCATGAAGGAGACCAAGGACAGCAAGTCGACCGCGATGGCGCTTTTGCACGGCGCCGGCGAGGCGGAGTCGCTGCCCGTGTCCGATGTGATGAGCTTTTCGAGCGCGCGCAAATACAGCGCGGTCACGCTCGAGGGAGGCAAGACATATGTCTTGGGTGCGCCCGACTTTGTAGGTGTGCCGGACGGACAGGTCGCCGAGTTCATTGCCGCAGCGTCCGAAAAGGGGCGCAGGACAATCTTGCTGTCGTCGTTCGACGGCGCAATTGCCGACATCGACCGAAACAAGACGACGCCGCTCTTTGTGTTCGCGCTCGAAGACACGCTGCGCGACAACGTCAAGACGACGCTCGATTGGTTCTATGACAGCGAAGTCGACATCAAAATCATTTCGGGCGACGACCCGACCACGGTCGGCAACATTGCCGCAAAGGCAGGTATTCGCAACGCCGGAAGCACGTTCAACTGCAACGGCGCGACCGACGAACAGATTGCCGAAAACGCCGAAAAGACCGCGGTGTTCGGCCGCATATCGCCCGAGCAGAAGTGCGCGGTCGTCAAGTCTTTGCAACAAAAGGGGCATACCGTCGCGATGATAGGCGACGGCGTCAACGACGTCAAGGCGCTCAAACAGGCGGACTGCTCAATCTCGTTCGCCGCGGCAAACGAGGTCGCGCGCAACATCTCGCGCATCGTGCTTATGGACAACAACTTCTTGACGCTGCCGAGCATCGTCCAAGAGGGCAGACAGGTCATAGGCAATGTCGAAAAGGTGTCCGCGCTGTATGTGATGAAGAACATTTTCGTAATGTTCATGACTCTGCTCTTTGCAATCGTGACAATCGCGACGGGCAGGAGCAGCTATCCGTTCGACACCAAAAAGATGTTGATGATTGAGTTCTTTGTCATCGGCGTGCCTACGTTTGTGTTCGCGCTGCAGCCGACAAAGGCGCGGCCGAAAGGGGACTTTTTGCGCAACATTCTCAAATCCTCACTGCCGGCGGCGGTGTCGCTGATATGCGCAGCCGGCTTCATGCTAATTCTCACCTCCGCGATTGACATTCCCGGGACGGAAGAAGAGGTGTTTGCGCTCAAGGCGACAGCGGCGACATATGCGCTGACGATGGCGGGCTTTGTTGCGCTGACCGTGATCAGCATGCCGCCCGACAAATTGCGGCTTGCGACGGTCGTGCTGATGTTCGGCGTGTCGCTGCTCGCGGCGTATATCGACAAGAGCTTTTTGGGCGGCACCTTCCTCGCGATGGAGACGCTTCCTGCCGTATATATCGGCTACATAGCTGCGGCGATGGCGATAGGCTTCGTCACGCTGATGCTGTCGAGAAAGGCGGCGACGGTCATCGATGACAAATACGGGGACGGGATAAAGGCGTTTTTCGACTCGCTCACAAGCGGAGAAAGACGCAAAAATCGCAAGAAAACGAGAAACGGGTCGCGAAAAATATGAACAGGAGAACAAGAGGAAATGAGTGAAGCCCACATGCACGACAATCACAGACAGAGAATGCGTGCGAGAATCGAAAAGAACGGCATTCTCTCTCTGCAAGACCACGAAATCTTGGAATATTTGCTCTATCCGTTCGTGCCGCGCAAGGACACAAATCCCATCGCGCACAATCTGATAGCAAAGTTCGGATCGTTCGAAGCGGTGGTCAGCGCCGATCCCAAGGCGTTGAGGACGGTGCGCAACATGACGGAGCAGGCGTCGCTGTTTTTGGCGTCGCTGTCCGGCATTTCAAGCAAGGTATGCACGCGTATGCCGGACGAAAGAGAGCGCGTCGACACATATGAAAGGGCGCGAAACTTCATGACTTCGATGCTGGAAGGGCAACTCAACGAAGTGATGCTCGCGGTGTTTGTCGACGGGCTGGGCAGAGTCAAGGAAGTGAGCGAATTGGGCAGAGGCAACGAGAGCGACTGCCATATCAGAGTCAAAGAGCTCGTGATGTTGACGCAAAACTTCAACACCGCCTATGTCTATGTCGCCCACAATCATCCCGGCGGTTCGGCGCAGCCGTCAATGAGCGACACGGAGTTTACGAGGTGGGCGGTCGCCGCGCTGGAAGTGCTCGGCGTGCGGCTGCTCGACCATATCATAGTCGGCAAAGACAGCACCTACAGCTTCAAAAAGGACGGCGACCTCGAGCGCTTCAGAAGCAACTACATCGACTTTCTCGGCGGACCGATCTCCGGACGATACCCCAGATGAATTCAAAAGTCGTCACAATCGGACCCGAGGGCGAAAGATATGCGGTGACAATCGTCAAGACGCACCGCAAGAAGGGGTGCGTAGCCGAGGTCCGCAACTGCGCGGCGTTGGTGCGCATACCGTACGGCGCGCCCTATTCGGTCGGAGAGAAGTTCGCGCGAGCCAAAGAGCAATGGTTTCTGCGTGTGCTCAGGGACAGCCGCGCGCCGACAATCGATTCGACGTCGTTTCGGCTTTGGGGCAAAGATTACGAGAGCGAGTACGTCGTCTCGACGAGGTACGGCTATCTCATCGAAGGCGACAAGCTCATCGTACGCGGTCCCGAGGGGAAGAGAGAAGAGGCGCTCAAACGAGTCAGACGCGCCGAGACGGAAAGATTCGCCGCGGCGGCGACCGCAAAATATGCGGCAATCATGGGGCTCAAAACGCCCGATATCAAGATTGTAGACGCCAAGAAATATCTCGGGATGTGCTATTGCAGGCGCAACGTCGTTCACTATTCGCTGCGGCTGTCGCGCTTCCCGGTCGAGGCGGCGGAAGGAGTCGTCGTGCACGAGCTCTGTCACTTTAAGGTGCAGTCGCATTCGCGCGCCTTCTACGAAGAAATGGCAAAGATATTGCCCGACCACAGAGCGAGGAGAAAATTGCTCGCACAATATTGACAGCGCCAAGGCGCTCGGAGGAACAATGGCTTCAAGGTCAAAGAAAAAACGCAATGCGGCGGAACAAGCTCCCGTCGCCACGGCGGCGCCGCTCAAAGCGCAGCCGACCCGGTCCGCTCCCGGTATATGGGTGTGGGTGATGCTGATTGCAATCATCGCGTCGTTCGCGTTCTCGTTCATTGCGTCGTATGACGTTCAGGCGACGGTCGATCTCGATCTCGGCGACAGTACGACAGAACTTTTCGAAGAGGACGACTTCCACATCGGCGCGACGATGCTCGACATCATCTTTGCGCCGCTCGGCGGCTACGAGGGCGCGGCGCATTGGCTCGTCCAAAATTTCCCCGCGACCGCCGACAACGAGACGATGCAACAGCTTGCGGAAGCGTATATGGACGGCTATCCCGAACAGCTGCTCGCACAGCTGGACGCGGCGTTCATAGCAATCTATGTCATAGAGGTTGCAATTGTGGTCGTGACCGCGCTCTATCTGGTCGGATTTATCGTGCTGGTGTGCATAAAAGGCATAAACGGGCATCTTGCCGCAATCGTCATGACCGCGGTCGTGACCTTTGTTGCGCTCGTCAGGATGGTCTTCGCAATCGCCGTCTATTCGCAAAGCACCAAGGAGTTTGTATTGACCGCCGGAGGCGGCGCGTGGCTGACCTTCGTCGCGTTCGCGACGGCGTTGGTCGTCCTTGTCGCGAGCTATATCGGCAAGCGTAAAAAAGAGGCGTTGTCATGAAGTGCAGGGTCTGCGGCAGAGAGATAGGCGACGAAGAGCAATTTTGCAAATATTGCGGTTCGGAGCAAAAACGCAAGCGCAAGCGTCTGACATGGGGCGAGCGCAAGCGCAAGAACGAGGCGGAGACGAAGGAGTTCATCGCCAAGGCGTCCCTGCAAGCCGAAGAGGTCAAAGAGGCGGCAGAGGAATCGTCGGCGTCCGTTCGCGCGGTACTCGTCGAAGGCGCCGAAAAGTACTATCGCAAGTCGGTCGCGTTGACTGCGTTGTTCGCGTTGTTGACGGTCGCGGCGTTTGCGGCGCTTGTGCTGATACGCTTCGCCGAGATGAACGATACGTTGACGGTCGTGATTGCGTTCGCGCTGCTCATCGTCGCGGCGTATTGCGCGGCGAGCTTTGCCGAAAGGCTGTATGCTGCGCGCTCGCTGTCCGCGATGCGCAAGAGCGGCAGAGGGATCAAAAAGCTGAGATATGCTCATCCGCCCGTCATGCTTTGCGATGGCAGAATCTATCGTCTCGAACCGACCGAGAAGTGCCCCGTTTGCGGAGCGGAACGCCATCTCGAAGAGTTTGAGGGCAGACAGGTGCTCGTCTGCAATGCGGACAGGGGGCACATTGCGGTGTTGAGTTCGGAGGGGCTGTTTGCGCTGGTCACCGGCGAAGTCGTCGGCGGCGCGACCGCACCCGTCGGAGAATCGCGCGGAAGCGACGCGGAGAGCGGCGAGATCGGCGCAGAGACGACCGAAGACGGCGAGGCAAAGTCCGAGGCCGTCGGGACGGAAGCCGTCGACGCAGCCCAAAACGACGCTGCCGCCAAAGGGGCGGAAGATGAGTAATAGGCGGATTTCGGCAGCGAAGCAGATGTACCGTTTTTGGATTGACAACGTGAAAGTGTTGTGATATTTTGAAGGCGGAAAGGGCGTAAGCGGCGTTGAACGAAGCGTTGTGCCCGTTTTTATAAGTGCCGCCGACAGACACGGGCACGAAAAACAGAGGAGGAGAATATGATTGACGATTGCAAAAAGCGCATGCCGTTGAGCCCAAAAGTCATGACGACGAAAGAGTTGTTCGAAGGGCGGCGCTATGTCATCCCCGAATATCAGCGCGATTATGTTTGGGACAAAGAAGAAAACATAAAACCGTTTGTGCAGGCGATTGCGGAAGGAGTCGCGAAAAGCGAAGACGTCTTTCTCGGCACAACGCTCTTTCGCGAAACCGAGGACGGCAAGTTTGAGGTCATGGACGGCAGGCAGCGGCTCACCACGTTGGCGGTGCTGTCGGAGCTGTGCGGAGAGAGCCGAGGAAGCGAACTGTTCGGCGACGAAGCGAAGAAAGAGAAAGTCAAGAAAGAGATAGAGGAAGTTTTCACCAAAGTTATGCAAGAGGTCGCGGCAGCATCGGATGTCCGCGGGGGAGCGGACGACTCCGACGAGCGATTCAAAGAGGCGTTTGCAAAGCAACTGCTCGAAAACGTCTATTTTGTCGTTGTGGACAGCAAGCTCGAAATCGCGAAGACTTTTGAGATCTTCAAGTCGATCAACATGACGGGCAAGCCGTTGGCGGAAGAAGATATCGTAAAGGTGATCTATGCCGAACATATCGCGTGCAGCTGCAAAGGCGACAGCTACGACGAGAAGCTGACGGCAGCCGTCAAAAAGGTGAACTCGCTGTACCAAAAGATCAAGGGCGAATATCTCAAACCGATCGACGTTCTGCATGTTTTGCAAGCGTGTCTGGTTGCGGACGAAAGAGGAACATTTGACGAATTTGCTCAAAAAAGAGTCGATTTTTTTGCAGAAAAGTGCAAAACAAAATCGGACTTGCTGTCATACGAGTCGGTCGAATTGCTCTTTGAGGTCTGCCAATATGTCGCCGAGAGGACGTACGGAAACGTTACGTTCGAAGTTGAGGAACCGAAGCAACGCTATTTCAGAGGTTTGTTCGAGTGGACGAGATACAACAGATTTTGGCTGTTGCCGTATATGGATGTGTTTTTCCGATTGCACAAAAAGGGCGGTATATTTGAAAAAAGCGCGGCGGCGGAAGCGTTGAAAGAGGCGAGCAAAAACGCATTCGAGATGTTCAGGCTCTTCGCCGTCTATTCGGTGATCTACAAAAAACAGGTGTCCGGAATCAATACGTTCGTCTGCAACGAAATCTTCCCGTTGTTGAAGGACGGTTGTACAAGCGAGGCTATCGCTAAAAAGATCGACGACAAATTGAACGCCGAAGAAGGTAAGTGCGTGCAGTTGTTCAAAGGCTATCTGTGCGAAGGTTGGGACGACGGATTGTATTCCAACCACAAGAGAGCGGCGTTGGTCTGCGGGATGTCCGAACTTGACGCCATGCTCGAAGAGGAAAAGAGAGACGAATATATCCGCGAAGCGTTTTCGTGGAAAAAGGAGACTTCGCTCGCGGACGCAAAAGGTAAGAAGTACAACGGCAAGTACAATTGCGATCATATTTTGGCGCGCAAGCGTTTCAAAGAAAAGAACTTCAAATCGGAATTTTGCAACGGCATCGGCAATTTGGTGCTGTTGTCCGACAGCGACAACAAGTCCGCCGGAGACGCATTGCCGGAGGAAAAGGCGAAAAACCATTACGGTAAACAGGGCGTTTTCACCGAGGCGAAGACGATTGCGAAAACCATAACCAAAGAAGGCTGGGGCGCAGCGCAGATCGCCGCCAGACAAAAAGAGCGCACGGCAAAGATTTGGGAGTTTTTGCGGCTGGACGAGACAGGGGTCAAGCCAGATTGAATTACGGCGCACGCCGTCGACCCTAAAAACGTCGACGGCGGAACAGAGTAACTACATAAAATAAAAAAGTGCGAGCATGTCCCGAAAAAGGGGCATGTTTTGTTGTATGATGATGACGTCCGGGAGGTGCATATGAAAAATTTTCCAAAAGACATCGTCATCATTTGGTTTGACGGCGCGATGATGAGCAAAGACGATTTTGTAGAGGTAGCCGCCGTCAAGATTGCGGACGGAATTGTGTCCGAATATTGTCAATATTTCGTCAACGCCGACATCGACGGCAAGCCCATCGACGCAGACAGGCTTTCTCCCGAGCTCGGCAGCGTCGGCAGACAGCATTTGCTTGTAGGGACGAGTGCGGTGAAGGCGCTTGACGCGTTGGCGAAGTTCATAGGGAGCAGCGTGCCGTTTGTGTGGAACGTAGAGTCGCAGCGGTTGTATCAAAGATACGCGGATAGGCTCGGCGGCGCGGCAAAGGCGCTCGGTGCGACGAGAATGTTGCAGGCGATACGCCTCAAAATGCTGTTCGACAGCGACGACAAGCACTTGAAGAGCGCTTCGTCCGTATATCGCGCGCTCGAGCGAACGGAGGAGCATTGGGGACGGACGCCGGAGATTTCGGACGGCAGGAGCGACTGTTTGAGTTTGGCGCTCGCCGCGGCGATGAGCTTGTGCGACGCCATGCGCGCGGCGGAGATATTCTATGAGGACGACGTCGACGTCCCTTGCGATTGGGAGGTCGCCGAACGCGACGGATCGGACGACGAAAGCTGAACTTGCAAAACCGCGGCGTATATGCTAAAATAATTGTATGGAACAATTCGAGACCGTTGAATATTCGCCCCTCTATCAAGAGGACGCAAAGGATTTGCTTTTGACGCTTCAATTGCATTTGATGTCGCTCGGCGGATGCGCGCCCAAGCCGACTTTCCGAGACGAGTACCTGCCCTATCTTTTGCGTGAGGTCGAAAAGCAAAACGGCAAGATCTTTCTCGCCGTCACGGACGGCAAAGCGATCGGGCTTGTGTCGTGCAAGATATTTTTCGGCGAGGGCGACGACGCGTTTTTGATAAATCCGCCAAAGAGCGGCTTTGTCTCCGACCTCGTCGTCGCAAAGGATATGCGCGGCAAGGGCGTGGGCAAAGCGTTGCTCGCCGCCGCGGAAGAGTTTTTTGTCTCGAACGGATGCGACCGCGTCGAGCTGACCGTCTTTGCGCCCAACAAGTCCGCATACGGTTTTTATGTCGCGCAGGGCTTTGAGCCGCGCTCGCATTATATGATGCGCAAGATAGGGCGATAACGCTCGAACACAGGGAGATGGGAGGATAGCGCATGCAAATGGCGATCAGGTGGGGATTCGGTATGTTTGTCGCCGCGTTGCTTGTCGCGGGAGGGCTTGCCTTGCTTATCAAAGCCCAAGACCAACCCCATGTTCGGATATGCAAGCAAGCTGTCCGTCAAAAACGAGCGTAATTGGAAGTTTGCAAACACCGTGTTCGCGCTCACCATGCTCTTTGTAGGCGCGCTCATCGCCGTCGAGACGGCGGTCATCAACCTGTTGAAAGCGGACATAAAAGTCTTTATGCCCGTTGTAATAGTCACGCTCGCTGTCGGGCTCTTCTTGATGACGTGGCTTCCGGGTGCTTGTTTGAAAAAGTATTTGCAAAAACACAATCAAGACAAAGACAAAGAACAGAGTTGATTGTCGATTGTCGATACAAAAATCTGCCGCGGCCGAAAACGATTGCGGCAGATTGAACGTAACGCCTTTGATTACACGGCTTGCGCAAAGCGTTTACGGTTTTGCGTCGGTTTAACCGTTACCAATTGCGATTTTTAACTTCCCACCAACGCAACGACTTGCAATGTTCTGCGTGCTGCAATATGTAGGCGGGCGCGTTCATTGCCCTCAACGATTTTATCTGTTCGTCAAGACATTTCATTTCCGCCTGAGCGCCGGAAGCCGATGAATGTGCGGCTTGGGATGAGGCTCCGCTCTTTGTTGCGTCGTCGAACAATTTGCGGTGATATGCGTCATGCAGAATGCAGCTTGCATACCATGTCGGGTGAGCCGTGGATGTCGGATTGCCGACGTAAAAAGTCGGGTCGGCGCCTAAGCATATTCCGCTGCGGTCTGCCTGTTCAATCGCGGTTACGTGATTGAGCACTGTTTGGAATCCGATTGGATAGTGTGACCGCAACAAATCAAGCGCATAGGACGACCGAGAAATAAAGGCTCGGTCACCTTTCAGCAACAGATTCGTACCACGATATTTTTCAATTGCAATATTATCACCATTCATAATAACCATCATAAACCATCCGACACGCAAAGTCAAGTTTTCTTATGTTTTTGACTAGCGACGGGGGAGGAATTATAGGTTTGCCAGCAATAAGATCGTCGACAATGCCGCATTTCTCTTAATTACAAGAAGAGGATATTGAGTGCGTGTAAGCCATTGTTGAAAAACGTTAGCACAACTGGCAAAATTACATACATTGCCTACTTAGGAGTAAAAGTCCGTCAATTGTTACTCATCGTATGTTGACTTATAAGTCACAATTCAATATCCTTTTCTTGATTCGAGGTGCAAAATGATAACGGAGAAAGT
>NHCFR05603__coassemble_541_pt1 | contig 25534 bp, 25 predicted proteins | sample NHCFR05603__metabat2_high_PE_018 | metagenome-assembled genome bin NHCFR05603 | reverse complement strand
GTTATGATTGACAATCCGCACCTCAACTTCTCCGCCGAGTTCGGTATGGACGCGGTGGGAGGCTTCGAGCCCGATGTCAGATTGAAGGGCGGCGAGCGGCTTTCGCTGTCGGTGGGGGAGTGCGACGTGTTGTGGACGCCCGGTCACAGCGAGGGCGGTGTGTGCTATGACTTCGGCGACACTCTCTTTGTAGGCGACACTCTGATGAGAGACAGCTACGGCAGATGCGACGGCTATCGAGGTGATTTCGAAACGCTCAAAAAGTCGATCGAGAAGCTGTTTGCTTTGGACGGCGACAGAGTGGTGCTGCCCGGACACGGACAGGCGACTTCGCTCGACAGGGAGCGCATGTACAACCCCATATCGACGGACGGTGACGAGAGATGAACGAAGCTACAGAGAAGAAGATGAAGGTCGCGCTCCGCACAAATGAGGAGCGCTTTTTCACCGAATTCGAGGATGAGATCAAACTCTTCCGCGACAGGCTCGAATTGGACAAAGACGGGGAGATATTCGACGTCGAAGTCGATGTCGACGACCAAAACGGCTTTGTCAAAGTCGTCGTCAAATGTGTATTATTGGACGTAAAGTCTTATGAAATAGTACAAAAGTTAGAGCAATTCAGAGATAATATAGCTAAAATTGCTCAAATCAAGCGGATCGCCAAGTCTGCGGTCTACAAGTTCCTGTCCGACGCGCTCAACGTCGACGAGCCGTACGGATCGCTGACCGGTATACGTCCGACCAAACTTTGGCACGAGTTTGAGACAAAGGGCAAAGACGCGGACAGAGAGATGGAGGCGCTGTTTGTCTCGCCCCCCAAGAGGGCGCTCATCAAGGAGATCGTCGACGCTCAAAAACCTGTCTATAAAAGCGGCGCAAAAGAGGTCGACCTGTTCGTCAACATCCCCATTTGCACGAGCAGGTGCGCATATTGCTCGTTCATCTCGGCAGAGCTTTGCAGAGTGCAAAAACAGGTGCCGAGGTACGCGTCGCTTTTGCGCGAAGAGATAGAGGATGCGGCAAGGCTGATACGCGAGTCGGGCTATTTATTGAGATGCATATATGTAGGCGGAGGCACCCCTACCTCCCTCCCCGACGAGCAGTTCGAAGAGGTGATGGGCGCGCTGTCAAAGCTGCCGGCAAGGGAGTTCACCGTCGAGGCGGGACGACCCGATACGATCACTTTGCCAAAGCTTGAAATTATGGACAAAACGGGTGTCACTCGAATCTCTGTCAATCCGCAGACTCTCAATCAAAATACCCTTGACGCGATAGGGCGAAGGCACACCGTCGGCGAGTTTTTCGAAAAGTACGAGCTTGCTCGCAAATTCGACTTTGACGTCAACGTCGACCTCATTGCGATGCTCCCCGGCGAGACTCCCGAGATGTTCGCGGCGTCCGTTGACGGCGTGATTGCACTCGACCCCGAAAACGTCACCGTGCATACGCTTGCGCTCAAAAAGGGCTCCGCGCTCAAACTCGGCGGCTATGACAACACGTCGGAGAGCGATGCCGCGGCGATGGTCGACTACGCCCACGGCGCAATCAAGGCCGCCGGATATGTGCCGTACTATATGTACCGACAAAAGTATATGAGCGGCAATTTGGAGAACGTCGGCTATTGCAAACCCGGCAAACAATGCGTCTACAACGTCGACATCATGGAAGAGACTACGACCATCATTGCATGCGGCGCCGGCGGAATTTCGAAGTTCGTCGACCGCGAAGCCGGCAGGGTCGAGAGATATGCCGACCCCAAGGGTTTGGACGTCTATCTGACGCGCGGCGAAGAGGTATGGCGCAAGAGGAGAGAGTTTTTCGCCGACTGCGAGAGGCGGCGCGGCGTAAGGGCGGACAAATAATTTTCGTAAAGGGGTAAAAAATGTTTGCCATTTTGCGCGCATTATGGTAATATATGTCACGAACCGCGGCTCGGACGTACGAATCTCCGACGGCGCTCTGAGACGACGGACAAAATATTTTCCAACGAACGGAGGCTAAACAATGGAAAAAGGTTTGACAAAAGAGCAGATCATTGCTCAGTACGCACAGCACGAAGGCGACACCGGTTCGCCCGAAGTTCAGATTGCTTTGCTCACCGCAAGGATTGAGCAGCTCAACGAGCACTTTGCCGTTCACAAGAAGGACTTCCACAGCATGAGAGGTCTCAAACAGATGGTCGGCAGGAGACGCAACCTGCTCAACTATCTCAAAGAGAACGACATCGAACGCTATCGTTCGCTGATCGCGAAGCTCGGATTGAGGAAGTAAGGCGCTCGGGTCGTCATTTCGGCGACCCGATTTTTTTGCGTAAAGCGGCGAGAGCCGCACAAAACGAGATAACACAAAACAAGTTATATACAAGCACTAATTTGGAGGTTAGTAATGGAAAGAAAGATTTTTTCCACCGTCATCGGCGGCAGGGAAGTGACCGTAGAGATCGGCGCTTACTGCGAACAGGCCAACGGCAGCTGCTTGGTCAGATGCGGCGACACCGCCGTCATGGTCAACGCGACGATGGCGAAGGCTCCGCGCGAGGGCATCGACTTTTTCCCTCTCGGCGTAGACTTTGAGGAGAAGATGTACTCCGTCGGCAAGATCCCCGGCGGTTTCAAAAAGCGCGAGGGCAGACCCAGCGACAAGGCGATTTTGACTTCGAGACTGATTGACAGACCGCTTCGTCCGCTGTTCCCCAAGGGCTTCTACAATGACGTCGCGGTCGTCGCGACCTGCCTTTCGGTCGACACCGACATTCCGCCCGAAGTGTATGCGATGATTGGAAGTTCTGTCGCATTGACCATTTCGGACATTCCGTGGGCAGGCCCGACCGGCTCGGTCGTCGTCGGCTATGTCGACGGTCAATATGTGATCAACCCCAACTCCGAGCAGCGCGACAGGAGCAGACTGCACCTGTCTCTCAGCGGCACCAAAGAGGCGATTTTGATGGTCGAAGCCGGCGCCAACGAGCTGACCGAAGAGGAGATGATCGGCGCGATTTTGTTCGGTCACGAAGAGATCAAGAAGATTGTCGCGTTCATCGAGGACATTCAAAAGCAGGTTGGCAAGCCCAAGGTCGAGCCCGACCTCTATCATCCCGCCGAAGAGATTGACGCGGCTGTCAGAGCATATGCGGACAAGAAGATGGACGATGTGCTCGAGCACTTTGACAGGCAGGAGAGAGAGAAGGCGGAAGAAGACCTCGACGCGGATGTCTACGGACATTTCGAAGAGCAGTTCCCCGAGGGCAAGAAGGACATCGGCGAAGTTCTCTACGCGATGAAGAAAGAGAAAGTCCGCGCCAAGATTCTCGACCACGGCGTCCGCCCCGACGGCAGAAAGCTGACCGAGATCAGACCCATTTGGTGCGAAGCCGGCATCTTGCCGAGAGTTCACGGCAGCGGCGTGTTCACCAGAGGACAGACCCAGGTCTTGACCTGCTGCACGCTGGGCAGCATCTCCGAGGTGCAAAAGCTCGACGGTCTCGACGACGAAGTCTGCAAGAGATACATTCACCACTACAACTTCCCGCCGTACAGCGTCGGCGAAGCCAAGCCGATGAAGAGCCCCGGAAGGCGCGAAATCGGTCACGGCGCGCTCGCCGAAAGAGCGCTCGAGCCGATGCTTCCGTCCGAGGACAGCTTCCCGTATGCAATCCGCACGGTCAGCGAAGTTCTGTCCAGCAACGGCAGCACCTCGCAGGCTTCCGTCTGCGGCTCCACGCTCGCTTTGATGGACGCAGGCGTTCCGCTCAAGAGACCGGTCGCAGGCGTTGCAATGGGACTCATCAGCAATGAAGACAAGTCCAAGGTGCAGGTGCTCACCGACATCCAAGGTCTCGAGGACTTCCTCGGCGACATGGACTTCAAGGTCGCAGGCACCACCGAGGGTATCACCGCGATTCAGATGGACATCAAAATCAAGGGCATCAACGAGGCTATCCTGCGCAAGGCTCTCGCCCAGGCGAAGGACGGCAGGTTGGAGATTCTCGGCAAGATGCTCGCCGTTTTGCCGGCTCCGAGAGCGCACCTGTCCAAGTATGCGCCCAAGATCGTCTCCTTCCAGATTCACCCCGACAAGATCAGAGAGGTCATCGGCAGCGGCGGCAAGACGATCAACAAGATCATCGACGAGACCGGCGTCAAGATCGACATCAACGACTTCGGCGACGTCTACATCTCCAGCCCCAACGAGGACATGATTGCAAAGGCGCGCAAGACGATCGAGCTCATCGCCAACGACCCCGAGGTCGACAGCGAGCTTGAGGGCGTCGTCGTCCGCACGACCAGCTTCGGCGCGTTCGTCGAGATTGCTCCCGGCAAGGACGGCATGATTCACATCTCCAGACTTTCCAAGAAGAGAGTGGAGAAGGTCGAGGATGTCGTCAACGTCGGCGACAAGGTGCTGGTCAAGGTGTTCGACATCACCGACAAGGGCATCGCATTGAGCCTGATCAAGAAGCTCGATTGAGAATGACAAAAAATTCGACGGCGGTCACGCCGTCGATTTTTTTATCGGTTTGTTTTCATAACTTCGGTGCGAGCATAAAAAGCGCAGCCGACGGCGGTCACGCCGTCGGCTCATACATATATAAATATCTGTATATCAATCAAGCGCGCGGCGGTCAATCCGCGAGCAATTCGGATACGGTTACGGCTTTCAATCCTTCGCCCTTGACATATTGCAATATCGCCGGCAGCGCCTCGACGGTCGACTTTGTCGGGTGCGCGAGGATGAGCTCGCCGCCTTTGAGTTCCTTTGTCGCGCGAGTGAAGATGACCGCGGCGTTTTGGTCGCGCCAATCGATTGTGTCGCGGCTCCACATGATTGTCTTCATTCCGATCGACGCGCACGCCGCGACGGTCGCGTCGTCCCAGCTGCCCGACGGGGGAGCGAACAGCGCCGGCGCGGCGCCGGTGACCGCCTCTATCAACGCGTTTGTCGGTTCTATTTCGGCGAGATTGTCCGTTTGGCTCAAACCCTTGTGGTCCTTGTGAAAGTAGCCGTGATTGCCGAGTTCGTGACCGCGCGCATAGATTTCGCGCAGCACGCCGACGTGGTCGTCCGCCCAACATCCGCCGACAAAAAACGTACATTTTGCGCCGTAATCGTCGAGCAGGTCGAGCGCGTCGAGCACAAACTCTTCGCCTTGGTAGACATTGAACATCAGCGCGATTTTGTCGTCCGAAGCGGCGGAATAGACGGGGCCGCCGTCCGCGGACGCGGTCGTCTCGTCCGCGAGGGGAGCGAGCGCGAACAGCGACAGCGAAACAAGCATCACCAATATGAGCGTATTCGCCGCGGCGGCGATCTTTATCGAAGAAAATTTGCCCGGTTTTTTCATCGCTAAATGATATGCGCGTCCGTCAATGCGTATGACGTACAAAACAAGACGGACGGGAGGGATGTGCGGCAAAAAAGTTTACTTTTCGCGCACGATATAATATAATCATTGAAAGGTGAAACGATGAAGACCAAACTTTTTTCATTCCAAGACGGGCTGAGGCTCGTTCACGTCAAGATGGAGGGCGTCAGGTCGGTCGCGATTGGCATATTGACCGGCGCGGGCAGCGCCAACGAGAGCGCGGACAACAACGGCATTTCGCACTTCATCGAACACATGCTGTTCAAGGGGACGAAGACGCGCACCTCGTACGACATAGTCAAAGAGGTGGACGCGCTCGGAGCGCAGATCAACGCCTACACGACCAAGCAGGCGACCTGTTTTTATACGATAGGGCTTGACGAGGCGAGCGACAAGTGCTGCGAGATACTGTCCGATCTGCTGTTCGAGTCGGTGTTCGACCCCGAGGAGCTCGAGCGCGAAAAGAAGGTCGTGCTCGAAGAGATCTCGATGTCCGAGGACGACTACGGCGACGTGTGTTCAGACATCGCCGCGGCGGGCTATTTCGGCTCTTCGCCGCTCGGGATGCCCATACTCGGCACGCGCGACAACGTCAAAAAGTTCGGGCGCGAAGACCTGATCTCGTACATCGCCGCCAATTACCGCGCGTCTACGACGGTGATTGCAATCGCAGGCAACATTGATTTCGACCGCGCCAAAACGCTTGCGGAGAAGTATTTTGTCGGCAGATTCGCAAAGGGCGAGCGCGAATGGAAAGACGCGCCGCGCGCAGGTTCGCCCGTACAAAACTATCGCTTCAAGGACATCGAGCAATCACACATCATCGTCACGATGCCGTCCGTCAAGTACAACGCAGGCAACGACCTTGCGGTGATGCTTCTCAATCAGATACTCGGCGGAGGGATGTCGAGCAGACTGTTCTTCGAGATCCGCGAAAAGCTGGGGCTTGCCTACAACGTCTATTCCTATCAGGGGACGTACGTCGGCAACGGCACGCTCAACGTCTACATCGGCACAAACCGCGATTCGGTCGCGAAGGCGGCGGACGTCGCGGCGGAAGTCATCGCCGACATTCGCAAAAACGGCTTGACGCGCGAGGAGTTCGAAAGGGGCGTGCAGCAATTGCGCGGAGCCTATCTTCTCGGGCAGGAGAGCAGCGGCTCGATCATGCGGCTGTTCGCCAAGCATGCGCTCTATGCGGACGAACTGTTCGACTTCGACGAGCGCATCAAGAGGATATACGCGCTCGACTACGACGGGGTGAGCAGGGCGATCGAGGGCGAACTCGACCTGTCCGCCGCGTGCGTCGCCTATGTCGGACGCGAAGTGGACAAAGACCTTTCGGAGAGATTTCTCTCGAGGGCGTGAGGTATTATGGACAGAGAAAAGATAGCAAAGATCGTCGGTTCGGACGCCGACAAGCTGAACAAGATATTCGACCTTCAAGCGCAGCTTGACGGCGACATCGTCGAGAGGCGCGGACTTGACGCTCCGAGCAGGGACAACGAGTGCGAGTGGATGCAGCGCAAGACGCTCGCGATGCTGTCCGAGCTTGCCGAACTTCTCGACGAGGTCAACTTCAAGTGGTGGAAGAATCCCAAGCCCGTAGACGACGACCGCGTCAAGTCCGAGCTCGTCGACATCTTGCACTTTTTCGTCAGCATGTGCCTGACCGCCGGGATGGACGCGGACGAACTCTATCGCCGCTATCTCGACAAAAACAGGGAGAATTTCGACCGTCAATACGGCAGGAGCGAAAAAGAGGGATACGACGTCACAAAAAAGTAGTATCGTTTGCGCCGTGCGGGCAACAATAGAGATGTCCGGTACATAAACCACAGGAGGTAACACCGAGATGTCGAGAGTTTGCCAATACAAGACGGGCGACAAGCCGGGCAGAGGCAGCTACACCTGCTGCAATTGCGGTTTCTGTCTCAAACTCGGCGCGGACGACAAGATGCCGCCGTGCCCCAACTGCAACAACACGACTTTCACAAAGGCATGACGCCGAACGCCGAAAGGCGCACCGAGACGCGAAAGCGTCTCATTTTTTTGTCACAAACGCTTGCGCCGACAGGGGAAGTTCGGTTATTATAGTTTGGGAGGAAAATTATGGAAGATCAAACCAAACCCCAAAAGAGCAAACTCGCCCAAAGGGCGGAAAAGGTGCAGGACGCCGCAGACAAGCTGAGCAAAGCGTACAGAACGCTGTTCATACTCTGGAACCTGCTGTACATCGTCGCGTATTCGGTGTTCATCGTCATCACGATGAGCCGCAAGAACGCGGAGATCACTTGGCTGCCCTATCTGTTGATCGCGTTCACGGCGGCGTATTTCGTCGCGTTCGTCGCGATGATCTGCATGGGCAGGAGCAACGCAAAACTCGGTTCGGCGGTCAAGGATTACAAGAGCAGTTTCAAGATCATGAAGCTGTGTCTCAAATTGTTCAACCTGCTGCTGACGATCTCGGTCGTGTTCAACGCCGTCTACAACGACAGGTCGTTGTTCTCGATCATATTGACCGCGGTGTCCATCCCGTACGTCATCATCCAGATTATCATGTCGATCCGCAAGATCGTCAAGCGCAAGCGCAAAGAAAAGCTCAAGGAGAAAAAGAGCGGTCTGCGCAAGGGGCTGATGAGCGACGTCAAGAACATCCTGACCGATGAGGAGCCGGCGCAAGAGGCGGCGGCATCAGTTCAGCCCGAGCAGAGCGCTGCGCAAGTCCCGGCGGCTCAGACGACCGCTGCGCCGCCCGCGCAGACGGAGCAAAAACCGAAAAAAGGACTTGCCGCAAAGCTGGACGAGACCAAGAAAAAGGCGGCGGCAAAGGTGGACGCGGTCAAACAGGCGGCAGGTAAGGGCGGCAAGGTGCTCGACAGGGTCAAGCAATACCGCAAAGACGTCAAAGAGGTCGAAGAAAGCTCGAAGAAAAAGAAGAAAGACGACAAAAAGAAATAAAAATTCGGCGCCCGATCGGGCGCCGACATTTTTTTGCGGTTTTCAGCCGTCGAGTCCCTTTTCGTCAAACTCGGTGATGAAATCGATGGTGATGTCAAGCACCTTGGACAGACATTCGGGGCTTAGGTTGTCGTAGTTGTCGCGGCGGGTGTGGTAGTAGTCCTTGACTTCGGGAGCCATCGCCGCGATGCAGGTCGACTTGCGGCCCGCCTGCGCAAACGCCGCGCTGTCCGTCGCTCCGGCAAATACGGAGCCGTATTTGAGATCCATGCCGTTCTTTGCCGCGGCGCGCTTGACGAGTTCGCACGTCGGCATGTCCACCTTGACGGTGCCGTTGAGGTCGCGGTTGTAGATGACGAGGTGCTCGAGCTCGCGCAGCGTCTCGTAAGTGACGAAGATGGTCTCGATGTTCGGTTCCAAGCCGTATTCGGGGTTGAGTTTGCAGAACGCCTTCGCGCCGCGAAGCCCCGCCTCCTCCGAACCGGTGACGAGCGCGACCACCTCGGTGTGCTCAAAGCGGATGCCGTTGTCGTGCATGAGTTTGAGCATCGCGATCGCCATATAGCAGGCGGTGAGGTTGTCGTTTGCGCCGGGGACGACCGTCTTGTGGTCGGCGAACATGTAGAAGCAGAGCAGTGCGGGCACAAAGATCACCGAAGCGATCGCCATATACAGCGGCGCGCCGGACGGGGTGCCGACCACTCCGTTCATAGCCATCGCGACGATCGCGGTGACCGCGATGTAGATGACCGCGATGACGGGGATGATGATGCTGGTCAAAAACAGCTTGTAGCCGCCGACATAGTGCCAATGCCACTCATAGACCGCGTCCGAGTGTCCGTTGAGAACGACGCGGCGTTTGACCTCGCCTGTCGACTTGATCGTACCCATTACGTTGCCGGACGTGCGCTTTTTGAACAAAAAGTCGATCGCCTCTTTGTAGAACACGAACTCGCCGATCATGGGCAGCAGCCCCAGCACGAGCAGCACGACGCTGACGACGGGCGCGAAAAACAGCGTGATGATCGCGATCAGCGCGCAGGTCGCGGTGATGTAGGTCCAGCCGAAGAACGCGTGCGGCGCGACTTTGTAGGATTCGCGGTGCGTTTCGTCCGAAAACTCGTCGAGTTGGCTCTTCATGTAGTCGAGAGCCTTGTTTTCGCCCTCGGAACCGGGGTCGCGGTCGCCGAACTCTTTGATGACGTGCTCGATCTCGTCGCAGATGAACTTCACGCCTTCTTCGCGTTGTTGTTGCGAAATGTCCATATTTTTCCTCCGTATGGTTTGTTGATTCTATTATATTATGAAATGCGCGCGCTGTCCATTGTATCGGCGCAAAAAATGCGAGAGATTTTACGTCGATTTTACAGAGCCGCTCTTGCTTATTTTGCTGCCGTGTGCGATAATATAGTAAAGGTGAAATATGAAAGACAACGTAAGAGAGAGGATTTTGGTCAAACTGCTTGCCGCATTCGTGCTGCTTTGCATTGTCGGACTGACCCTTTTGACTGTCTGCGTCGCGGAAGTCGAAGAGGGGACGATGAGGATCGGCGATTCGGGCGACATTCTGTTTTATATCATCGTTGCCGCGCTCGTAGTCGCGGTGATTGCAATCTGCATCATCTTCCGCAGGTCCAAAAAGTTTGTGATTAAGGAGCGCGAACGCGCCGCAGAACTCAACAAGGAAATTCCTCCGGCAAAAGAAATCCGCGTCTACGACGAGGAATACGTCAACTTCAAAGAGGCGCAGAAAAGGGCAAAAGACGGCGAAGAGGACGCTCCGACCGACGACGAAAATTAAAATTGTGTTAAAATTGTTCGCCGACGCTTGTCAAGCGCGCCGACAGGTGTTATAATTGAACTATAAAACTATCCATAGGAGGATATTATGAAGAAGCAAATTGCAATCGTCAGCACCATTTTGGTCGTCGCGCTTATCGGCGTGTTCGCGTTCGCGGCTTGCACCCCGTCGCTGGATTCTCTCAAAGAGAAGTACGCCGAGGAAGGCTATCTCGCCGCAAGTTTGCCCGTCCAAGGCATCATCGACTCCATGCTCGAGGACGCCGAAGACGTTGAGGTAGACGAAGCTACCGTCGAATATGCGTTTATGGCGACCAAGCTCGTCGACACCATCATCGTCGTCTCGATCACCGACAAGGACGTTCGCTCCGAAATCATCGATTCTCTCAAGAAAGCGGAGGTCGCATACAAGACCAAGGGCAACGCGATTGCGGTCGGTACCGAAGGTGCTCTCGCTCTGTTCTGATAGAGGACAAAACAAACAAAATCGACGGACTTCGGTCCGTCTTTTTGTTTGTGAAAAACAGCGCAAACACGGCGGTATTCGAGCGAAAACGCGTGACAACTTTTTGTTTTATTCCCCAAAAACGAAAAATTCTTGATTTTGGGGAATAAGCATGCCCAAAAAGGCGTCGTCGAACAACGCAAAGCATTTCAAGACTTGTCCGGCGAGCGCATGCTTTCGATGACATGCGGGTGATCGACATCGCCGATTGGCTGACGAGATAAATTTTCATTGCCAACGCGCGCAAAAAGTATTATAATATAGTCACGGCGACCGAAATGAGCCGAAAAGAGAGGTCAATGGGGAATTATGAAAAAGTTCAAGGTCATCACGATAACCGTTTTGATAGTGCTTGCGCTCACGCTGCTGCTCTGCGCGTGCACGCCCGGCAAGGACGCGGTCAGGAAGAAGTACGAGCTTGCGGGCTTTGCCTACGACAACATCAGCGCAAATACTTTGGGACTCAGTTCCGAGGACGTCGAATATGTGTTCGCCGCCCATCGCGACGCGTCCGAGGACGGCTCCGTCGCCGCCGCGGAGATCGAGATCGTGCTCTTCGTCGACGAGGACAAGGCGCAGGAATATTATGACGCCAAGAACGCCGACAACGCCGAAGCAATCGGGGCGGGCACGTTTGCCGTCTTGATAGACGGTGCGTTCGTGCTGTCGGGGTCGCCCGAAGCAGTGGAAGTGTTTTGATGAAGAGGGCTTTTGCCGCCGTCGTCATAGTCGCGGCGCTTTGTCTGTGTCTGACCGCCTGTACCGGCGAGCAGGGCGAAGTGCGCGAAAAGTACGCGGCGCTCGGCTATGCGTCTTACGACCTTTCGCCCGAGGAGCTGGGGCTTGACGGCGAGACGGTCGACTTTGTCTATTACGGCGTCAAGGACGCCAACACCGATTCTCCGCAAAGGGTCTATGTTGTCACGTTCAAGGGCCTGGACGGCGCAATCGAGTTTGAGTCGGAGCGTGCCGAAACTCTTCCCAACCTCATCAGGTCGGGCAGAGCGGTGGTGTTCGGAGACGCCGAAGGAGTGGAAGCATATTGACGCACGCGCGAAAAGTTGACATTCGCGCGCGTATTATTTATAATATAATTCCGTCCGAAAGGGCGGAAACATACATCAAAGGTGATTTATGCAGCAAGACGATCGAAAGATTGCGGAAGACGCGCAAAACACCTCAGAGGAAGCAGTAGTAGTCAACACCCCTCGCACTCCCGGTCAAAAGGCTCGGGACATCATCAAAAAGCTGGCGAAGCGTTGGTTCATAGACGCGTTCACCGGCATGGCGCAAGGACTTTTCGTCACCCTGATAGCCGGCACGATCGTCAAGACGATCGGCGGGCTCTTCGGGGACAACGCGTTCGGTAACATGCTCGTCATGTTGGGCAACATCGCGTCCGTGCTCATGGGCGCCGGCATAGGCGCCGGCATAGCGTCCCATCTCGGCGCAAAGAAGCTGGTCGTGTTCGCGTCGCTGTGCGCCGGATTCGTAGGCGCGTACTCGTCGCAATTTCTCGGCGAGTCGTTCACGGGCGGTTCGCTCGACGCAATCGCCGCACTGATAGTCAAGGGTTCTCCCGGCAATCCGATCGGCGCGTACGTCACATCGCTCGCGGCGGCGGAACTCGGGATGCTGGTCTCGGGCAAGACAAAACTCGACATATTGCTCGTGCCGCTCACATGCCTTTTGACGTCGTTCGCGTTCGCCTATGTCGCCTATCCGTTCATTTGGCTCATAGACATGCTCGGCAAGGGCATCGCGGCGGCGACGGCGATCACTCCCTTCTTTATGGGGATAATAGTCGCGGCGGCGATGGGCATACTCTTGACGATGCCGACGTCGAGCGCGGCGATCTGGGTGTCCGTGTCAAGCACCATTCTCGCGAGCGGAACCGCCGAACAGCAGACGGCGATGTACATCGCGGGCGGAGCGGCGGTCGTCGGATGCGCGGCGCATATGGTCGGCTTCGCGGTGATGAGTTTCAAGGAAAACGGCGTGAGCGGACTCATCTCGCAGGGCTTGGGGACGAGCATGCTGCAGATTCCCAACATCATGCGCAATCCGTGGCTGTTGGTGCCGCCTACGGTCGCGAGCGTCGTCGTCGGACCGATCGCGACCTGCGCGTTCAAATTGCGTTGCGGAGCGTCGGGCGGAGGCATGGGCACATGCGGCTTTGTCGGCATCATCGACGCCTTTGAAGCGAGCGTATCGCAGGGGCATATGGAGTGGTGGCTGTTCGTCATCTGCGTGGCAGTGCTGTTCTTCGTGCTCCCGGCGCTGATTAGCTGGGGCGTGTGCGAACTGCTCCGCAAGACGGGCAAGATCAAGTTCGGCGATCTCAAGCTGAACTACGACAATTGATATGAAGAGAGAACAGATAGATCAACGTTACAAATGGCGCCTCGAGGACATCATCCCGTCGGATGAGGTCTGGGAAGATGAGTTTGCCAAGCTGGCGAAATACGGCGACGAGCTCGCCGCGTTCGACGGCGCGCTCAAAGACCGCGACAGCGTGCTTCGTTGTCTCAAACTCGACGACGAGGCGTCGCTCTGCGCCGAGAGGATCTATGTCTTTTCGGCGATGCGCCGCGACGAAAACGTCGGCGATCCCGCCGCACAAAAGAGGTGCGACAGGGCGGAGACCGCGATGGTAAGGCTGTCCGAACGCACCTCGTTCGTCACCCCGCAATTGATCGCGTTGGGCGAGGCAAAACTCGCTGAGTTCGCAGCCGATCCCGACTTCAAAGACTATGACTATATGCTGCGTTCGCTCATTCGCACGGCAAGGCATACGCTGTCGCCGAGCGAAGAGAAGCTGCTCGCGATGACGGGCTCGTTCGCCGACACTGCGCAGGACGCGTTCCGCATGCTCGACAACGCCGACATCAAGTTTGCTCCCTACGTCGACAGCACGGGCGAAGAGGTCAGGCTCACTCACGGCATTTACGGCGTAAAGATGCATTCGCCCGTCAGGGAAGACCGCAAAAAGGCGTTCGAGTGCATGCACGGAGCGTTCAAGGGCAACATCAACACCATCGCAGCGCTGTATAGCGGCAACGTCAAAAAAGATCTGTTCTATTCGCGTGCGCGCAAATATGCGAGCTGCCTCGACCGCGCGACGTCGCGAGAGGACGTGCCGCGCACCGTCTACGACAGGCTGGTCGAGTGCGTGGAGAAGAACATCCCTCTTCTGTCGCGCTATCTCGAACTGCGCCGCAACAGGCTCGGTTTGGACGAACTGCATATGTACGACCTGCATGTGCCGATCGTCGAGGACGCGGAGCTCGAGTTGGAATACGAAGACGCATGCAAACTCGTCAAGCAGGGGCTCGCGCCTCTCGGGGAAGAGTACGGCAAGCTGCTCGACAAGGCGTTCACCGAGGGGTGGATCGACGTCTGCGAGAACGAGGGCAAGCGCAGCGGCGCCTATTCGTGGGGCGCATACGGCACGCATCCGTACGTCTTGCTCAACTACCAAAAGACGACGAGCGAGATCTTCACGATCGCGCACGAACTGGGGCACGCGATGCACTCCTATCACTCCGACGGCGCGCAGCCCTATCCCAAAGCAGGATATACGATCTTTGTCGCCGAGATCGCTTCCACCGTCAACGAGACGCTGATGCTCTGTCATCTGCTCGAAAAGTACGGCGGCGACAAGGCGATGCGCGAGTATCTGCTGTCGTATATGCTAGACATGTTCCGCACGACGGTGTTCCGACAGACGCAGTTCGCGCAATTCGAACTTGCTGCGCATGAACTCGCCGAGAGGGACGAGCCGCTTTCCGCGGAGACATTCTGCGACCTCTATTACGACCTCAACCGCAAGTACTATGCCGGCGAACATGTCGTCAACGACGAGCTCATCCGCTATGAGTGGAGCCGCATACCGCACTTCTATACGTCGTTTTATGTCTACAAATACGCGACCGGGCTGATCAGCGCGGTCTGCATCGCCGACCGCATCCTCAAAGAGGGCAAGCCGGCGGTGGAGGACTATATGAAATTTTTGAGCGCGGGCGGCAGTATGCCTCCCGTGGACATTCTCAAGCTCGCGGGGGTCGACCTCACTTCGTCCGAGCCTTTCGACAAGGCGATGGGCGTGTTCGCCGACTTCCTGGCGAGGCTCGAGGGTTGAGGAGGAGATATGCCAAAAAGCAGTAACGACAACGCCAAACTGCCCGTCAACAGGACGATGCCGCACAGCCAAGAGGCGGAGGATGCGGTCATCGGCGCGTTTTTGACCAACGGCGAGCTGTTCACCGAGTTCGGCTCCAAGCTGCGCGAAGAGGACTTCTACATCGCGTCCGACCGCATAATTTTCGCCGCAATCAGAGATCTTGCCGCGAAGGGCATGCCTGCCGATCTCGTCACTCTTTCGGTGGCGATGGGCAAGGAGGTCGACCGCGACGGAAGGTCCGCGCTCGAGAGAGCCGGCGGCATCGAGAGGCTCGAAGAGCTGACCGAGGCGATTCCGTCCGCGTCCAACTGCGAGTACTATGTCGAGATTGTCAAGCGCGACGCGATGCTTCGCAAGATCATTCAGACTGCCGGCGAAATCATAGACAACGCCTATACGCTCGAAGATGCCGATAAGTGCCTTGCATCGGCACAGGCGGCGATTTTCGAACTTGGTAAGAACACTCAGGGCGGCGAGCTCGTCAGGGTGTCGGACCCGGCGACGGAGGTCTTAAGCAAGCTCCTCAAGGTGTATGAGACGGGCGAGCCCGACCTCGGGCTTTTGACCCACTACGACAACCTCGACAACATGACCAACGGCTTTTTGCCCGGGCAGATGATTGTGCTTGCCGCGCGTCCCGGCTGCGGAAAGACGGCGTTTGCAATGAGTATAGCTGCCAATATAGCGCGCTACGAACCCGAAAGAGTGATTGCGACTTTCAACCTCGAGATGTCGGCGACCGAGCTCGTGCAGAGAATGCTCGTCTCCGAATCGAGGATACCGCGCGACGTGCTCATCAAGGGCAAGGAGACGACGGAGCAGTTGCAAAATCTTTTCACAGCCCACGACAAGCTGTCAAAGAGCAACATCTACATAGATCAATCGACGGGCAACAGCGCCGACGTCGTGATGTCCAAGTGCCGCAGGCTCAAAAACAAGCTGGGCAGGCTGGACCTCATCATCATCGACTATCTGCAATTGATGGAGCCGACCAAGGACCGCAAGGGCAACCGCCAGCAAGAGGTCTCGGACACGTCGCGTATGATCAAGTTGATGGCGAAAGACCTCGAGGTGCCTGTGCTCGTGCTGTCGCAGATGTCGCGTAAAATCGACGACAGAGAGGTCAAGACGCCGCAGCTGTCCGACTTGCGCGAATCGGGCGCAATCGAGCAGGACGCGGATATGGTCATGTTCCTCAACGACGCAGGCAGCGAAGATTCGGACGCGGACGCCAAGCCCATCGAATTGAAGATTGCCAAACAGCGTAACGGCGCGGTCGGCGACATCTATTATGTGTTTGAAAAGAACTTGCTGCGCTTCCGTCCGGCGACGGGCAAGTACGTTCCCAAGCCGAAAACCGACGCCGAGCCGATCAAGGCGGAGGAAGCGATGCCCAATCCGCAGGAACTGCCGCAATACGGCGACGAGGACGCTCCTCCCGAGGAGGAAGTCCTCTTCGGCGGCGACGGCGCCGTGGACGGAGACATTGCGGATCTGCAGTCGGGCGACATACCCTCCTTCGATCCGAACGGAGAGGAATAAGCCTAAACCGCGCCGCCTTCGCATATAATCGAGCGGAGGCAATATGGCGTTTTTGCAAGACATAAAGGGTGCGCTCCCTTCGCTTCGCGGACCGAGATACACGGTCACGCTGTACGGCGCAGAGGCGGCGGCGATCGAGCATAGAGGAAAGCCGTTGACAATCACCGCATCCAAAGTCGCCGTCGCGGTCAAGGGCGCGGTGATAGAGGTGTCGGGAAGCGGATTGGCGGTCACCGAATCGGGCGACGGACAGCTGTTCGTCGTCGGGAAGATATCGGGCATAGAGGTGCTCGAATGACGCGCGAAGTCACCGTTCGAGTGAGTTGCGACGATCTCGCCGAGGCGATGAGGCTCGTTGCGTCGGTCTCGGGAAGAGCGACAGCGCGCGACGGAGAGGCGATTGCGACCTGCACGCCGGACGAGGCGAGTCGCGTGGAGCGAATTTGCGCAAAGCGCGGATATGCCTGCACAATCTCGAAGGGACGAGGCGCGCTTTCGGCGGCGGTCTCAAGGATAGGGCTCATTGTCGCGGCGGCGGCATTGGCGGTATTGCTGGTCGTATCGCAGCTGTTTGTCACCGATGTGACGGTGACGGGCGCGGACACGTCGCAGAGCGCGAGGATTGCCGCCATCGTTGCGGAGAATGGCTTGAGCGGAGTCACTCTGAAGTCAAAGATAGATCCGGACGCGTTGGCGTATGAGATAGAGCGCGAGCTCCCGGACGTGACTTCGGTCGAGGCGTATTTTGACGGAGACAGCCTGGCAATCGCCGTCGTTCCCATCCAAGAAAAGCCGTCCGCGGCGCAACCCGGTTCGGAGATGGTGGCGGACGCAAGGGCGGTAGTCACGCGCGTGGTCGTGTTTTCGGGCACGGCGGAGGTCAAAGAGGGCGACGTGGTCGCGCCCGGCGACGTGCTGATATCGGGCAAAATCAACATCGGCACGGAAGAGGAACCGAAATATGCGGACGTCGGCGCGGACGGAATCGTCTACGCGAGGGTGTTCGAGAGCGAGAGATTGATCTTTGCGCCAAGGTATTATCTTCGACAGCCGACAGGGCGCACCTATTCGGCAATCGAGGTGAGCGTGGGCGGCAAAACGATATGGCGGTCGGGCGGAGAGCACGGCTTTGACAATTACGAGGCGCGCACCGGTACGGCGAAATTGCGCGGAGTCGTTCCGATTGAGATAACGCGCACCGTCTATGAAGAGTTCGCCGTCGTCGAGGGCGTCGTCGACGAAGAATACATCGCCGCGGCAATCGCCGAAAAGAGGTCGGAATTGATGTCGCGCGCCACCGGGACAATCCTGTCCGAGGGCGTCAACAGAGGAGAGGTCGGCGGATACGCTTACGCCGAGATATACATAGAGACAGAGCGGCAGATATGCCGTCGGGAGGTATGACATAGAAAGGACGATAGAGGTCGAAAACGCGGCTTCTTTGATTGCGGTGTTCGGTAATCTCGATTGCAACGTCGCATATATGCGCAAGCTGTTCGGGGTGGGCATCACCGCAGCAGGCGGCGGCGTCGTCGTAAGAGGCGACGATCGAAAGGCGGTCGAGAACGCCGCTGACACTATAAGATTGCTGCTCGAGAAGAGCGCGGCTCATACGATTGACAAGGCGTATATCGATCTCGCCGCCGAATGCGTAGAGCACGACAGCGCGCACAAGATCGACGAGTTGACGCGCGTGATTGCCTATACGGCATCCGGCAAGCCCGTCCGCGCAAAGACGTACGGACAAGCCTGCTATGTGCGAAGCGTAGAGCGCAACACAATCGTGTTCGGCATAGGCCCGGCAGGGACGGGCAAGACCTATCTTGCGGTTGCGCTTGCGTGCAATGCGTTGCGTGACAAACAGGTGTCGAGGATAATTTTGGCGCGTCCCGCGGTCGAGGCGGGGGAGAAGCTCGGCTTTCTGCCCGGCGATCTCGAGGCGAAGGTCGATCCCTATCTCAAGCCGCTCAACGACGCGCTGCTCGAGATGATGGGCGCCGAGACGTTTGCGAGGGCGCAGGAGAAGGGGATTGTCGAGGTCGCGCCGCTCGCATATATGCGCGGCAGGACTCTGTCCGATTCGTTCATAATTTTGGACGAGGCGCAAAACGCGACTCGCGAACAGATGAAAATGTTCTTGACCCGAATGGGTGAAGGAAGTAAAATAGTGGTGACGGGAGATGTTACGCAGGTTGACCTTCCGTCGGACAAGCAGTCGGGCTTGGTGCATGCATCGCAACTGCTTTCCGGCATCGAGGGAATCGAAACGGTGACGCTCAAGTCGTCCGACGTCGTCAGGCATCCGCTGGTACAGGCAATTGTCGAAGCGTATGACGCCGAGGCGAAGGGCAAGGAGTCTTGATGGACAAACAAACAAAAAAGAATATCGGCTTTACGATTTTGACGCTCGCGGTATTGCTGGTCGTCTCCGCCGTGCTCGCGGTCGGAGGACTGATGCTGTCGCTGAGGACGCTGCACATAGGCGCGTATGTCGAGACGCTCGCCGCCACTTCGGTGGGCGTGTTCGTGCTGTTCGCGGTGCTTTACGTCTATCTGCGCTACATAGTCAATTCGGGAGAGGTGGATTCGCTGCCTTTCCACAAGCTGCTGTCAATCGTCTATTTCACCGTCGCCGCCGGGATAATCTTGTCCTGTCTGGCGGCGGGATTTTTGAATTCGTTCGCGATGCCGCTCGCGTGCGTCGCGCTCACGGTAGGCATTTTGATCAAGATCAGAACGGGTCTCATGTCGACGATCATCGCTGCGTTCGCGTCGCTGATGATTGTCTGCGCCGCAAACAACGCCGCGGAGGGCGTGACCATTTTGCCCGAAATGATCTTCGGATGCATTGCGGCGGCGGTGTCCGGATTTGCGATGATTTTCTTGATCAGACGCAGATATTCGCGCTTCAAATTGACGTGGGGCGCGGTGATTGTCGCGCTGATCATGTCGCCGTTCAGCGCGTTGCTGTCACTGATATACAGCACGGACGTGTCCGTCGTCTTGCAGAACGCGCTCTATTCGGGAGTGGGCAACCTCATCTCGATCGCGATCATGACCGCAAGTCTGCCGCTCTATGAGCGCATCGCCAACGTGTGGACGGATTTCAGCCTCGAAGAGTTGATCTCGCTGCGCCAGCCGTTGCTCAAACGCCTCAGCGAAGAGGCGCCGGGCACGCTCAGTCACTGCATGGCGGTCGCAAACCTCGCCGAAAGCTGCGCGATTGCAATCGGAGTCAATCCCTTCATGGCGAGGGCGTGCGCGTACTATCACGACGTCGGCAAGCTCAAAAATCCGCAATTTTTCGTCGAAAATCAGACGGACGGCTACAATCCGCACGACGACCTCATCCCCGAGGTCAGCGCGAGCATGATCACCCGCCACACCAAGGCGGGCGCGGAGATGCTCAAAGAGATGCATATGCCCGAAGAGATCGTCAAGGCGGCGCTCGAACATCATGGCGACGGCGCGGTCGGATACTTCTTCATGAAGGCGAAATATATCACCGGCGAGCGCGCGAAGGGCGTGGACGAAAAGGAGTATCGTTACGACGGTCCCATTCCGTCGACGAAATACAGCGCGCTGATCATGCTTTGCGACATCTTCGAGGCGATGTTCCGCGCCAAGCCGCCGACAGATTACGAAGAGATGGAAGAGAAAGTCGACAAGGTCATCAACGACAAGATCCTCGAGGGGCAGCTCGACAACTGCCGTCTGACAATGAAAGATCTGCACACGATCAAAGATACGATCTGCCGCATTGTGCCGTTTACGATGCACAAGCGCATCGACTACGCAAAGGCGAAGGAGAGGAGATGAGCGCGAACTTTTACGATGAGACCGGGCTTGCCGGCAGCGGCGTCCAAAAGCGTTTTTCGGAACTCTATCGAGCGGTGATCGCGAGATTGGGCGTCGAAGACGTGTTCGAGGTCGAAGTCACGTTGACCGACGAGGAGACGATCCGCACGCTCAACGCCGAAAACAGAGGCGTGGACAGCGTCACCGACGTGCTCAGTTTCCCTGTCATGGACGGAGTTTTGCCGTTCGACGAGACGGCGCACGAGGACGACCGCGACCCCGAGACGGGGCTATTCATGTTGGGCGACATCGTCATCTGCCACCGCCGTGCCGAGGAGCAAGCGGAGGAGTACGGTCATTCGCTCGAACGCGAGCTTTGCTATCTGTTCGTGCATGGGCTATGCCATCTGTTCGGCTTCGACCACGAGACGGACGACCAAAAGGCGGAGATGAGGGCGGTCGAAGAGGCGGCGCTCACCGCATGCGGCGTCACGAGGGAAGTATGAGTTTCGATTGCGAAAAGCTCATCGACGCCGCAAGGCGCGCCGCGGTCAATGCCTATGCGCGGTACAGCGGCGTAAAGATCGGCGCGGCGGCGTACGCAAACGGCAAATATTACAGCGGCTGCAACGTCGAGAACGCGTCTTTCGGCTTGACCGTATGCGCGGAGCGCGTCGCGCTGTTTTCGGCGGTGGCGGACGGCGTGAAAAGCATAGATGCGATCGCGGTATATTCCGATGACGTCGAGCCTGTTCCGTGCGGCGCGTGCCGTCAAGTAGTCGCAGAGTTTGCGGCGAAGGACTGCCGCATTTTCGTCTGCAAAGGGGACGCGGTCAAGGAGTTTTCCGCCTCGGAATTGCTGCCGCATTCATTTACGCTTTCGGAGGACAAAAAGTGAAATCGGGATTCGTTGCCGTCACGGGCAAGCCAAATGTGGGCAAATCCACTTTGACCAACGCCTTAGTGGGCGAAAAGGTGAGCATTACTTCGTCAAAGCCGCAGACTACGCGCAACCGCATCATAGGCATAGTCAACGGCGAGGACTATCAAGCGGTATTGGTGGACACGCCCGGCATTCACAAACCGCGCAACAAGCTGTCCGAGTTTATGATGAAGAGCGTCGACGCCGCAACCGACGGCGTTGACATCGAACTTTACATCATCGCCGCCGACAGGCGTCCCGACGCGCACGACGATGAGATCATCGCCAAGTACGCCGCCTCAAAGACGCCGTTTGTGCTGGTCGTCAACAAGTGCGACTGCGTGGACGAGGCGCGCATTTTCGAACTCATTTCAAAGTATAAAGACGTCAAGGGCATTGACGCGATTGTGCCAATCTCTGCGCTCAAAGGCAAGGGCGTTGACGAGGTCGCGAACGTGTTGAAAAAGCTGTTGCCCGAAGGGGAGAGGTACTATTCCGAAGACCTCTACACCGACCGCAGCATGCGCTTTATGGTCACCGAGATAGTCCGCGAAAAGGCGCTGCGTTTCCTCGGCGACGAGGTGCCGTACGGCATTGGCGTCGCGGTCAACAAGTTCGAAGAGAGAGATGACGGGCTTGTCGAGATAGACTGCGACGTCATCTGCGAAAAGCAGGCGCACAAGTCCATCGTCATCGGCAAGGGCGGAGAAAAGATCAAGAAGATCTCCACCGAGGCGCGCCGCGACATCGAGCGCATGATTGACGCCAAGGTCTTCCTCAATCTCTACGTCCGCGTCAAGCCCGATTGGCGCGATTCGGGCACGGTGCTGGGCGACCTCGGCTACGACAAGAAAAACATATAGTATAATTCGCGCGCGTTTTGTTCACAACATAGATATGGGTGACGAAACACGCGATACCGAAGAGATTTTGCAAAGGTTGTTCCGCTCCACGGGAAAGATAGGTTACTACCTGCTTTACAAGCGGCTCAAAGAGCGGTGACCTCGGTGAGGTTTTATGGATATTGTGAGTTTGGACTGTCTTTGTCTCAAAGCAATCGACTACAAGGACAACGACCGTCTTGTCACCCTCTATGCGTCGGGGAAGGGCAAATTGACCGCTGTCGCCAAGGGCTGCAAAAGCCCCAAAGCGAAGCTCAAATTCGCCGCTTCTCCCTTTTGTTTCGGCAATTATCAATTGACGTCCGGTAAGGGCGGCTTGGTTGTCACCGGCTGCGACCAATACGACGGCTTCTTTGAAGTGACGCGCGACATCACGATATTTTATTGTGCCGGGACGGTGCTCGAAATAATGGACAAAACGGCGGTCGACAACAACTTCGATCCAACTCTTTTCACACTTGCGCTGACCACTCTCAACAATCTTGCCCACAGGAATTGCGAGCCTACGGCGGAACTCAAAAACTTCATTTCGGGCGCGCTCGAGGCGCTCGGATTCGGCAAGACAGACATGTCTTTGCCCAAATACCGCCAATATTTCGAAAACAGGCTGGGCGTCAAGCTCAATTCTCTGCGCGAACTCAACTCGCTTTGACGTCTTTGATGCGTTCGCGCAAGCGCATACGTGCGCTTTGTGCGCGTTGTGTACGCGCAAATGTAGTCTGTCTTAAAATTAACGTCATTTTTTCGGCATTTCGCTTGCCAAAACATACCTCTGTCTTGTAAAATAAAAACGTAGAAATCTACAGTCAAATTCTCAGGAGGTTTATTATGGCAAAATACGTCTATCTTTTCAAAGAGGCAGACGGCGACGACAAGGCAAAGTTCGGCGGCAAAGGCGCCAACCTTGCCAAGATGACTTCGTGGGGCATGCCCGTTCCCGAAGGCTTTACCATCACCACCGAGGCATGCACGAAATATTACGAGGACGGCGAGACAATCTCCGGCGAAATCACCGAGCAGATTTTTGAAGCTCTCGCCAAGGTCGAAAAGGACGCCGGCAAGAAGTTCGGCGACGAAGAGAATCCCTTCCTTGTCTCCGTTCGTTCCGGCGCACGCGCCTCGATGCCCGGTATGATGGACACCATCCTCAATCTCGGTCTCAACGACGTGTCGGTCAAGGGACTTGCTCGCAAGACGAATAATCCGCGCTTTGCGTACGATTGCTACCGCAGATTCATTCAGATGTTCTCCGACGTCGTCATGGGGTCGTCCAAGTCTTCTTTTGAGAAGATCATCGACGAACTCAAAGAAGAGAAGGGCGTCAAGATGGACACCGAGCTCACTGCGGAAGACCTGCAAGAGCTCATTGCCAAGTTCAAGAAATTCTACAAAGAGGATCAAGGTCAGGACTTCCCTCAAGATCCCAAGGTGCAATTGCTCGAGGCGGTCAAGGCTGTCTTCCGCAGCTGGAACAACCCCCGTGCAATCGTATATCGCCGCATGAACGACATCCCCTCCAGCTGGGGCACCGCGGTCAACGTTCAGTCGATGGTGTTCGGCAACATGGGCGACACATCCGGTACCGGCGTTGCGTTCACCCGCGACCCCGCGACCGGCGAGAAGAGACTGTTCGGCGAGTATTTGATGAACGCTCAGGGCGAGGACGTCGTTGCCGGCATCCGCACACCGATGACGATCGATCACCTCAAAGAGACCAATCCCAAGGTCTACAAGCAATTTGTCGAGATTGCAAACAGGCTCGAGCAAGCCAACCGCGACATGCAGGATATGGAGTTCACCATCGAAGAGGGCAAGCTCTATATGTTGCAGACTCGCAACGGCAAGCGTACCGCAAGGGCGGCAATCAAGATTGCGTGCGACCTCGTCAGCGAGGGCATGATCACCAAGCAGGAAGCTCTGCTCAAGATTGAGCCCAAGCAGCTCGACGCGCTCCTGCACCCGACGTTCAACGCCGACGTGCTCAAAAAGTCCAAAGAATTGTCCAAGGGCCTCCCGGCTTCTCCGGGTGCGGCTTGCGGCAAGGTATCATTCTCTGCGGAAGAGGCGGTCGCCCGTCATAAGAACGGCGAAAAGGTCGTCCTCGTCCGTCTCGAGACCTCTCCTGAGGACATCGAGGGCATGTATGCGGCGGAAGGCATTCTCACCGCGAGAGGCGGTATGACCTCTCACGCGGCGGTCGTCGCGCGCGGTATGGGCGCTTGCTGCGTCGCCGGATGCCCCGACATCAAGATTGACGAAGAAAAGAAAATTCTTTGGATCAAAGACAAAAAGTTCACCCAAAACGATTACATCTCGCTCGACGGCTCCACCGGATGCATCTACGGCGAAGAGTTGCCGACCGAGCAGGCTTCCGTGTCCGGCGACTTTGCCAAGATCATGGAGTGGGCCGACAAGAACAGGGCTTTGCAGGTCCGTACCAACGCCGACACTCCGCACGACGCAGAGGTCGCGGTCAAGTTCGGCGCCGAGGGTATCGGCCTTTGCCGTACCGAGCACATGTTCTTCGCCGAAGACCGCATCCTCGCGGTCAGGGAGATGATCTGCTCCAAGACCGTCGATGAGCGCAAAAAGGCGCTCGCCAAGATTCTGCCCATGCAGAGAAGCGACTTCGAAGGGCTGTACACTGCGTTGCAGGGCAGACCCGTCACCATCCGCTTCCTCGATCCGCCGCTCCACGAGTTCGTGCCGCACAAGGACGATGAGATCGCCGAGCTTGCCAAGACCATGGGGCTCAAGTTCGAGGACGTCAAGGCGACCGTCGAGAGCCTGCACGAGTTCAACCCGATGATGGGTCACCGCGGCTGCCGTCTTTCCATCACCTATCCCGAGATTGCCGAAATGCAGACGAGAGCTGTCATCGAGGCGGCAATCAATGTCGGCAAGAAGGGCATCAAGGTCGTTCCCGAAATCATGGTTCCGCTCGTCGGCGACGTCAAAGAACTCAAATATGTCAAAGAGGTCATCGTCAAGACCGCCGAGGCTGTCCTTGCCGAGAACAAGACCAAGATGGAATACCACATCGGCACGATGATCGAGATTCCGAGGGCGGCGCTCACCGCGGACGAGATTGCCAAAGAGGCGGAATTCTTCTCCTTCGGCACCAACGACCTCACGCAGATGACTTACGGCTTCTCGCGCGACGACGCCGGCAAGTTCCTCAACGAGTATTACGACAAGAGGATCTTTGAGTCCGATCCGTTCGCCAAGCTCGATCAAATCGGCGTCGGCAAGTTGATGAAGATTGCTATCGAGGGCGGCAAAGAGACCCGTCCCGACATCAAACTCGGCATTTGCGGCGAACACGGCGGCGATCCGTCGACCATCGAGTTCTGCCATAACATCGGCTTGACCTATGTCTCGTGCTCGCCCTTCCGTGTACCGATTGCAAGACTCGCGGCGGCGCAGGCGAACATCCTCAACCCGAGAGTGAAGCCCGAGGACATGAGCACGCGCTACATCGAAGAGCAGTAAAACGCTTCGCTTTTAGGGGCAACCCGAAAATAACGCATCGAATCGCAACGGCGGTGATTGCAAA